>Ga0137425_1000019_pt1 | contig 57660 bp, 40 predicted proteins | sample EasRivERMZT640_2_FD_102318 | JGI IMG/M metagenome (GOLD analysis project Ga0137425, IMG submission 102318) | Soil microbial communities from meander-bound floodplain in the East River, Colorado, USA - East River MetaG ERMZT640_2 | ecosystem: Environmental > Terrestrial > Soil > Floodplain ...
AAGGATTTTCCCACCGAGACCGAGGCGATCTTCTCCAGCGTCTTTCACGCCGTGGCGGCCTTCTGCAACGCCGGGTTTTCCCTGTTCAGCATGAACCTGGAGGGGTACCGCGGCAGCCTGGTGGTCAACGGGGTCGTCATCACGCTCATGATCATGGGCGGGCTGGGCTTCACGGTCCTGTCAGTCTTCATCAATGCCGAGACGCTACGGCTGCGCTGGCACGGCTTCCGGAGGATCAGCGTCCACGGCCGCCTGGCGCTGGCCGCCACCGCCTTTCTACTGGTGGGAGGAGCACTGTTCATTTTCTTCTTCGAGTTCGACTCCGCTCTGGCCGCGTTCAACCTGAAGGAAAAGCTGCTCGCCTCCGTGTTCCAGTCGGCCGCCTTGCGCACGGCGGGGCTGCACACGCTGGATCCCTCCTCGCTTCAGAACGTCACGCTGTGGCTCATGATTCTCTGGATGTTCATCGGTGGCTGCCCCGCCTCCGCCGCGGGCGGGATCAAGGTCACCACCGCCGGCATCCTCATACTGGCGGTGCGGGCGATGCTTCTGGGAAGAGAGGACGTGGAGCTCTTCGGCCGGAGCATTCCCAAGGAGGTGGTGTACAAGTCGATCGCCATTGCCATCACCTCGCTCATGGTGGTCACCCTGGGATTCTCTCTCCTGCTGGTCACTCAAGGAGCCTCCTTCGTGGGGCTGCTCTTCGAGTCCGTCTCCGCCTTCGCCAATGTGGGGCTGTCGCTGGGCGTGACCTCCACCCTGACCACGGCAGGCAAGCTGATTCTGATTTTTCTCATGTACGCGGGGCGCATCGGTCCTCTGACGCTGGCCCTGGCTGTGGGAGAGCGGGCGAAACGGGCCACGTTCCATTACCCGGAAGCCAGGATTCTCGTGGGATGAAGCCCCTGGAGGCTGCATGAAGCAATTCGCAGTAATCGGGCTCGGAAAATTCGGCATCAAGGTGGCCCTGACCCTGTCGGAAAAGGGGGGGCAGGTCCTGGTGGTGGACGAGGACATCCGCAAGGTGGAGGAGATCAAGGATCTGGTGTCGCAGGCGGTGTGCCTCGACTCCACCGACGAGGACGCCATGCGCGCCGCGGGGCTGGAGGACGTGGATGCGGCCATCGTCGGCGCGGGCGACAACCTCGAGCACTCCATCCTGACCACCGCCATCCTGAAGAAGCTGGGGGTGCCGCACATCGTGGCCCGCGCTTCCTCCGACCTGCACGCCCAGATTCTGGAGCGGGTGGGCGCCACCCGGATCATCAACGTGGAGGAGCAGATGGGCGTGCAGGTGGCGCGGGGCATCATTGCGCCCGCCATTCAGGAGCAGTTCGCCCTGGCCACCGGGCACAGCCTGGCGGAGGTGGTGCCCCGCCCGGAGCTGATCGGCCAGAGCATCGGGAAGATCAATTTCCGGCAGACCTACGGGGTGAACATCATCGCCATCCAGAAACGCGTTCCCATGGTCACCCCCGAAGGGGCCAATGCCTTCCGGACCGAAATCAACGATTTGCCCAAGCCCACCGACGTCATCGAGGAGGATGACGTGCTGGTGGTGGTGGGCAGCGACGAGAACATCGAGCGACTGGCGCGGGGCGAAGTCTGATCCCGCCCCACCAACGAGGAGTGCCCAATCGTGTGGAAAATCACCTCGAAGGAAGAGAAGCTCATCGACCTGTTCAACACGATGGCGGAGAACGCCAACGACACGGCGAAGCTGCTGTCGGAAATGATGGAGGGTTTTGATCGCCTGCAGGAGCGGGCCCTCGCCATCAAGGGGAAGGAGCACCTGGGGGATTCCCAGATCGACGATCTCCTCACCCGCCTCGATTCCAGTGTCATCGCGGCAGCGGACCGCCAGGACATCCAGCAGCTGGCCTCGACCATCGACGACATCATCGATCTGTCGGACTCGGCGGCGAGCAAGCTGGCGGTCTTCGATCACCATGAGAAGATCCCCGGAGCGCCCGAGCTGGCCCGGGTGCTGCGCCGGCAGACGCAGGAGCTCGCATGGGCGATGCAGGCCCTGCCGCAGCCGGAGCGGGTTCGGGAACGCTGCACGGAAGTGCGGCGGCTCGAGCGCGAAGCGGACACCATCTTCCGCCAGGCCATCGGCAGGGCGTTCCTGGAGGAGAGAGACCCGATCCGCATCATCAGGATCAAGGGGGTCCTGGAGTCGATCGAAGCGGCCATCGACACGTGCAAGGATGCCGCGAATGCCCTGCAAGCGACTCTCGTGAGCAGTGGAGGGAATTGACATTCCCCCGCGCGGCGGCCCCTCCTTCTTCAGGATCCCCGGGCGCACCAGGGCGATCGAGCGCCGCCTGTCGCTGAGGAGCAAGGTCTCTCTCAGCATCTTCTTCTCGTTCGTGGTGCTGATGCCGGTGACGGGACTCTCCCTGTTCTACCTCAACGGCATCCTGGAGGATGTGGTCTCCATCACCCAGGTCGACGCCCGCATCATCGAAGTCACCCGCTCCATCAACGCCAACCTCGAGATCGCCACCGACACGGAGGTGGCTTACGTGCTCCTGCGGGAGGAGAGCTTCCTGGAGCAGAACCGCCGCGCCATGGACGAGATCCGCCACTCCACCGTTTCGGGGCTGGCTCATCTCAGCCCTGAGCCCACCGGCTTCGAACGGCTGCCCGCGCTGGTCTCCCAGTACAACCTGACCATGACGCGCCTGGCGGATCTCTATGCCGGCCCCTCCAGCGGCACCGAGTCGCTCTCCGAGTTCGAGCGCGATCTCGAAAAGCTGCAGGCACGCATGCGCTCGCTGCGGGAGCAGGCCGCGACCGAAAAAGATCCCCAGGCGAGACGGCGGCTGTTCGAGGAGATGAGGCTGTACACCGAGTCCCTGGCGGTGTCCCTGGTGGAGACAGCGCGCGAGGAGAACCCCGACCGCGCGCGGATTCTCCAGGACCTGATCCGGGTCCGGGACCAGATCGCGGCCATCGCCGACGGCATCCAGGACCTGGCGGTGGCCCACGTGGAGGATCACCGGCGCAACGTGGTCAGCCTGAGCAACCGGGCGCGCCGAAATCTACTGACCACCATCACCCTCACGGGACTGGTGGGGATCTACCTGGTGCTGTTCCTTCCCTCGCGGGTGGTGCGATCCCTGCGGCGTGTCACGCACGTGCTGCAGCAGGCGGAGCGCGGAGACCTGGATATTGCCACGCTGGAGACCGGCAGCGACGAGGTGGGAAATCTCGCCTCGCATCTCAACCGCGTCTTGCGGCAGATGCGCACCTTCGACGAGCTGAAGACGGAGCGCATGCTCCGGGCCGAGCAGCGGCTTCAAGTTTTGGTGGAGAATCTGGAGACCGGGATCATCCTGGTGGACGATCAGCTGCACCCGGTCTTCGCCAGCCGCAGCGCCCGGCAGCTGCTGGATTCGAAGCCCGAAGGGGCGGACGACGCGCGCCTTGCAGGCCTGCTCCAGGACGAGGATTTCTCCGGGCTGCTCAGGGAGACTTTCGAGTCGCAGACGCGCCAGGAGTCCAAGCTCATCGACCTGGAGACCGGCACGGGCAATCCCCAGCGCGTGCGCATCTGGTCCGATCCCGTCCTCTCGCCCACGGGCGAAGTGCGCGAAATCCTCCTGATGATCCGCAAGACCGGGTGATCCGAGCTCCTTTTCGCTCCAGAGCCATTTTCACGCCTTCAGGAGCTTCACCCGCGTAACACTAGGGTCGAACCGGTATCCAACCCCGCGGACGGTCACGATCCGCCGCCCCTCGGAGCCAAGCTTGCTGCGCAACCGCGCGACGTGGGAGTCGATCGTCCGCGCCTTGTTCGCATTCTCGCTTCCACCCGCGCCGACTCGATCCTGCAGGTAGCTTCGCCGCAAGGGGATCCCGCTCACGCTCATCAGCTCGCGCAACAAAGCCAGCTGCTTGGCAGTCAGGGTAATGGGAAGGCCACCGACGAAAGCCTGCTTACGGTCGAGATCCAGCTCGACACTGCCCCCTTGAAGCACCCCTCCCGGCCGCGGCCTGCCTAGACGGCTTATCAGCGCCTTCACGCGTGCAGCGAATTCGTCCAGCCCGAACGGGCGTGCGAGGAAATCGTTCGCTCCCGCCTCGAATCCAAGTACCTTGACGGGCTCCTCCACCGCTTCACTCAAAAGCATCACCGGCATGTTCGCGGTACGCCGGTCGGAGCGCAGCCGCCGGCAAGCCTCGAATCCGTCGACTTCAGGCATGGCGAGCTCCACCAGGATGACATCAGGACGGGTCGCGGCCGCCCAGGACAGGGCTTTCGATCCGTCGCGGACGGGGATTACGGTGAACCCCTCCGACGCGAGACGGCTTTGGAGCGTCTCCGCGACTTCGGGTCGGTCTTCGACGAGCAGGATTCTCCGGTTCACTTCACCCAGGCCTTCCAGAGACGCGACAGGCTGTGGTCCCCGCCGTTCAGTTGCAGGTGGCTGGCGGAGCGACTCCGCAGGCTGCAACCGCCAGCCACCTGCCCCTCTCCTACTGCTCCTACTGCTGCACGATCGCCGAGCAGCGTCCGAGCTTTTCTTCAATGCCGATGGCCACGCCGGTGCCCAGGCGATACTGGGTCGAGATCAGCGGGTTCCCGCCGATCCCTGCCTGCGCCTGTTCCTGAGGAAGCAGGAACGACGGGCCCGCGGCCATGATCACCACGTCGAGGGCGGCCTCGGTCGGCTTCGGTCCACCCATTCCGACCTCGTTGCTGCTCCGGAAGATCACCTTCCCGTGGATCGCACCAGTCTGCAGCTGGCCGTCCAAGCTGACGACCGGCCCGGTGCTCACTTCACAGCTGTCCGCTGAAACCTGACCAATCGCCACGGTCGGCAGCGCCAGATCGATCGTCCGGCTGAATTGACCCTGGTCGCAACGTCCCAGGAAGATCTCGCTCGTCAGAGCCTTACCCTTCGAGTCGGTGAGCTGGATCCAGAGGAACGGATTGCCTCCCATCGGACCGACGACCGACTGCTGGGGGGCGGCGGTCGGGGGTGCATTGGGCGGCACCACGGCCCTGCGCACCTCGACGTTCGACTGCGGACCGCCCGAGTGCTGCGGCTTGCTGAAGATCACATCGAGGTCCACCGGAGAGATGACCAGGCTCCCCGCCAAATTCACTTGCGGTCCGGGCATCGCGGTACAGTTCGAGGTCTCGATCGTGGCGGTGAATTGCCCCGGCACGTCGAACGTCTGTTGGATCCGGTCCTTCGCCGCGGCCTCGCCGGTCAGGACGAGCAGCACAGCTGCGAGTGCGAACAGGGCCAGGATGGATTGTTGTCTCGTCATACTGTTTCTCCTTCTCGTGACGGTCAAGAAACGGTTTGAATGGGACCGGCCTGTGATCAGCTTCGCGCTCTCGAGCCACCGTACGCTCTCATCACCTCCGCTTCCCGCCGCCGCCGTGCGGCGTTCGCAGCTCGATTCAGCGAATAGCGAGGACGATAAACCCCGCCCGCGATGACACACAGGGGGTTAACCCTTGAATCGGTGCAGGTGATTTACCGGAGGAATTGTTGCGGATGTATTTCGGGCAGACTCGCCCCTGAGGTATTAATGCAACGGTGCAGAGCTTTTATCCACATCCAATCATGCTCGTCGTACCATTTTTCTCGAGCCCACTACTCCTGCATCCACGCATCATCGGTGAACGAGTAGCGCAGGGTCAGCGAGCTGCCGGAGGGGGAGGCGTTGGGATCGCCCTGTTGGTAGCGCGGGAAGGACCTAAAGAGTATGCCGTCTTTCACCTCGATGGTGTCGTGACCCCTGTAGCCAGCGCGCTGTGCCTCGCTGAGATCCTTGAGCGGACGTAATTGGAAAGTCTGACCCGTCTGCTGAAAGAAGTGAATGGTTGGATAAGAGCCGCTGCCGGCGGAGGCCATGGCCACGATGAGATCCACTTCGCCATCGCCGTCCAGATCCGCCAGCCAGGCACCGGTGATGACACCGTAGCGTTCCTCGCGGATTTCCTGCGTGCCGCCGGGCAGGGCGATGTGGACAAGATAGGTTCCGATCGATTCTCCTTCGCCCTCGGGAACGAGAACGTGCGCGCGGATTCCGCCGCTCTCCAGGGTGATGGCACCCGCCTCCTCGGCGCGCGCGGTGTTCTCCCCGGTCGTTCGCTCACTCCCCTTCTCCGCGGCTTGCTTGCTTCCCTTCTCCGCCGATCCCGCCCTGCGCGCGCCCACCCGCGATTCCACGCGACAGCCCACGCCCAGCAGGAGCGCTACCGCCAAGCATGCCGATAGTATCTTTGGTTCCACGCACTTCAGGTTGATGGCCGGTGGTCTCGACAACTTGTCTCGTCCTTATCGCCGGCACCTCGTTGCCTCGCGCAGCGCCTCGGCCAGGTCAGCCACACCGTGAATCGCCGCGGTAAGGTACGGATTTCCTATCTAGTCGTTGTCGGTAATCGTCAGCAGCGCGGGGTTGGGAGTGCCCAGCGTGGCCCCGCCTGTCGGGTTGCTCAGCGTCAGGTTCACCGTCTCATTGGGCTCGTCCAGCGCATCCGGCAGACTGTAGACCGTGAATGTCCTGCTGGTCTGCCCCGAGGCGAAGGTCAGAGTTCCCGAGTTGCCCGTGTAGTCCGCGCCGGCTGTGGCCGTTCCACCCCCGGTGGCGTAATCCACGGTCACGCCGCTCGCCGTGCCACCAGTGCGCGTTACGCTAATCGTCACGTACGCGCCGGTTTCACCGACGCTGTAGGTCGCCGCGCTGAATCGCAGCGCTCCGCCCGCGTCATTGTCGGTAATCGTCAGCACGCCGGTGCTCCGCGGGCCCAGAAGCGCTCCCCCGGTAGGTCCGCTCAGCGCCAGGTTCACCGTCTCATTGGACTCGTCCACCGTGTCGTGCAGGATCGGCACGACGAACGTCTTGCTGGAAACACCGGCTCCCAGACTCAGCGTCCCCGACACCGTCTTGTAGTCCGACCCGGCGGTGGCGCTTCCGTCGCTCACAGAATAGTTGATGCTTACTGCTGAAGCCGTCGGGCCCGAGCGCGCCACGGTGATGGTGGCGTTCACGGCACCCTCCACAACACTGTAGGTCGCCGCGCTGAACTGCAGAGTCACCTCGTCATCCGCAAGGGTCAGCACGGCGATGGTCGTCGTGCCCAGCGTGGCTCCCCCCGTCGGGTCGCTCAGCGTCAGGTTCACAGTCTCGTTCCCCTCCCCCAGACCGTCGTTCAGGACCGGCACCGTGAACGTCTTGCTGATTTCGCCAGCCCCGAAAACGAGCGTTCCCTCGGTGTCCGTGTAGTCCGAGCCAGCCGTGGCAGTCCCATCACTCGTGCCATACTCCACCGTCACACCGCTGGCTGTGCCGCCCGAGCGTGTCACGGTAATCGTGGCGCTCGCCCCGGCCTCCCCGGCGCTGTAGGTGGCTGCGCTGAACTTCAGCGCCCCGCCGATGTCGTTGTCGGTGATGGTCAGGGTCGCGGGATTGGGAGTGCCCAGCGTCGCGCCGCCGGTCGGATTGCTCAGCGTCAGGACCACCGTCTCGTTGGCCTCATCCAGTGTGTCCGGCAGGATTGGTACGGTGAAGGTCCTGCTGGTCTGCCCGGACGCGAAGCTCAGGGTTCCCGGCGTCGCGGTGTAGTCCGACCCCGCCGTCGCCGTGCCGCCGCTCATCGCGTAGCCGACGGTCACGCCGCTCGCCGTCCCGCCGCTGCGGCTCACCGTCACCGTCGCGCTCGCGGTGGCCTCGCTCACGGTGTAGGTCGCCACGCTGAACTTCAGCGCTCCACCCGAATCATTGTCGCTAATCGTCAGCACGGCAGTGGCCTGCGTACCCAGGAGCGCCCCGCCCGTTGGCCCGCTCAGCGCCAGATTCACCGTCTCATTTGCCTCATCCACCGTGTCGGTCAGGATCGGTACGGCGAAGGTCTTGCTGGTGATGCCGGGTCCCAGGCTCAGCGTCCCCGACACCGTCTTGTAGTCCGACCCCGTCGTGGCGGTCCCGTCGGTCACGGTGTAACTGACCCCCAGGGTGCCGGTGGTCGGGCCAGAGCGCACTACCTTGATGGTCGCGTTCACGGCGCCTTCCACCACGCTGTAGGTTGGGGCGCTGAACTGCAGGACCACCTCATCATCCACGATGGTCAACGCCGCCGCATTGGGAGTCGTCAGCGTGGCGCCGCCCATCGGATTGCTCAGCGTCAGGTTAACCGTCTCGTTGCCTTCGCCCAATCCGTCGTTCAGGATCGGCACCGCGAAGGTCTTGCTGGTTTCACTCGCCGCGAAGGTCAAGGTTCCAGAAGTGGATGAATAATCGGATCCGGCCGTGGCCGTGCCGCCGCCCGTCGCATAGTTCACCGTCACACCGCTGGCCAATCCGCCCGAGCGTGTCACGGTGATCGTCGCGCTTCCCCCCGCCTCCCCAACGCTGTACGTCGCCGCGCTGAGCTTCAGCGTCCCTCCCACATCGTTGTCGGTGATCGTCAGCGTCGCGGGATTGGGAGTGCCCAGCGTCGCGCCGCCGGTCGGATTGTTCAGCGTCAGGACAACCGTCTCGTTGGCCTCGTCCCGCGTGTCGGGCAGGATCGGCACCGTGAACGTCTTGCTGGTGATCCCCGTCCCGAAGCTGAGGGTCCCGATGGCCAAAGTGTAATCCGACCCCGCGGTACCGGTGCCGCCGCTCGTGGCGTAGTCCACCGTCACGCCGCTCGCCGTCCCGCCGCTGCGCGTCACCGTGACAGTGACGCTGGCGCTGGCTTCACTGACGCTGTAAGTCGCAGCGCTGAATTTCAGCACACCGCCCGCATCGTTGTCGCTGATCGTCAGCACCGCCGCGGCAGGTGTGCCGAGCGTCGCACCCCCAGTCGGATTGCTGAGCGTCAGGGCCACTGTCTCATCGCTTTCGTCAAGCGTATCGGGCGCAATGGCCACCGTGAACGTCTTGCTCAGCACACCGGCGCCGAAGGTCAGCGTCCCTGAAACCGCCGTGAAGTCCGATCCGGCGCCTGCCGTGCCGCCGCTCACCGCATAGTTCACGGTCACGCCGGCTGCCGACCCGCCGGTGCGTGTCACGGTCACGGTCGCCGTGGCGCTGGCTTCACTGACGCTGTAGGTCGCCGCGCTGAACTTCAGCATTTCGCCCGTGTCGTTGTCGTTGTCCTGGATCGTCAGGATCGCGGCGATCGGGCTGCCCAGGGAGGCTCCGCCGGTGGGCGCACTCAGCGACACATTCACCGTCTCGTCGCTTTCATGCATGGAGTCGTTGAGTATCGGCACCGTAAAGGTCCTGCTGGCAACGCCGGGGCCGAACGTGAGGGTTCCCGATGTTGTCGTGTAGTCCGAGCCGGCCGCGGCGCTTCCGTTGCCGGTCGAGTAGCTCACGCCGACGGTGGCCTGGCTTGGATTGACTCGCTGCACCAAGATGGTGGCGCTCACCGCCCCTTCGGCCACGAGGTATTGGGCCGCGGTGAATTGCAGCACGTCGGCAGCCAGAGCGGTTGACTCAGTGTCCCCATTGTTTCCGGCCACCGGATCGAATTCGCTGGCCTGGACCGTCGCGGTGCTTACGAGAGGACCCGCCGCGGGGGCCGTCATCTGAACGGTGATGTTGGGCGCCGCGCCCGCAGCGAGCGTTGGCCTCGTGCAGGTGACCACTCCGGCGCTCTGACCGCAGGTCCAGCCGTTCGCCGATCCACAAGACCCTGTCCCCGAAGCGCACAGAAAGCCCGCGCCCGCCGGCAGCGTTTCTGCCACGACGATGCTGTTGGCGCTGCTGGGCCCGGCATTGAGAACGGTGAGAGTGTAGGTCAGCGTGGCACCTTCTCCCACCGGATTGGGACTCGCCGCAAGGTAAATCGCCAGATCGGCCGAAGGGCAGGATTCGGCGACGCCGTCGCAGTTGTGGTCCAGTCCGTCGCACTTCTCCTGGGCCCCCGGATGGATGGAGGCATCCGCATCGTTGCAATCCCCCGCGCACTCGCTCGAGCCGTCGCCATCATTGTCCGCATTTTGGCCAAGGGCGTAAGTCGCACCTCCGGATTCATCGAAAGGTCCGCCGCCCCAGACGATCATGGCGCTGCCCGTCCAGACCGCGCTGTGATGCGCACGTGCTCCGGGCGCGCTGAGAATCGACGTGGCGCTCCACGTGTCGGTGCCCGGATCGTATCGACCCCCGGTATTGATGTTGGCGGCGCCATCGAATCCGCCCCACACGAGCATGACCGAGCCGGTCCACAACGCCGTATGGTCGGCGCGGCCCGGGGGAGCGTTCGTCGTGGAGGTGGGCTGCCAGCTGTCGGTGAGCGGATCGTAGCGGCCCCCCGTGTTATAGGCGATCGAGGGGTTGGCGGTTCCGCCCCAAACGATCATCTTATTTCCCGCCCAGATGGCCGTGTGCTCGTAGCTGGCAGGAGGGGCACCCACCATCGAGGTCGGCACCCACGTGTCAAGGGAAGGGCTGTATCGGGCGCCGGTCTGCAGGGTTCCATTGCTGTTGCGGCCGCCCCAGACAATCATTTGCGTGCCGGTCCACACCGCCGTGTGATTCGCGCGCTCCGCGGGGGCATTCGTCAGGGAAGTTGGAGTCCACTGATCTTTCACCGGGTCGTAGCGGGCGCCGCTGCCGGAATAGGCCAGGGGCAGGACGGAACCGCCCCAGACGATCATCTCGCGCCCAGTCCAGACAGCGGCGTGTGAAGTGCGTGCTTGAGGCGCGCCTGTCGTGGACGTCGTCGTCCAGGTGTCTGCCAGGGGGTTGTAGCGACCCCCCGTGCCGAGTACCGTGGATGCGCTGGATTGTCCGCCCCAGACGATCATCTCGCGCCCGGTCCAGACGGCGGTGTGAGCGTAACGCGCCGCAGGAGCATTGACCGTCGACAGCGGAGTCCACTGGGCGGTAACGGGATCGAACCAGCCTCCCGTGTTGAGAGGGACGGAGACATCCAGCCCTCCCCACACAATCATCTTCGTACCGGTCCAGATCGCCGTGTGGCTGTTGCGAATCGGCAGCGCGTCCGCGGTGGACGTGGGAGTCCAGGAGTTGGTAGTGGGGTTGTACCGTCCTCCGGTTTGAAAGTACCCCTGTGAGTCGTTTCCGCCCCACACGATCATGCGGCTGCCGGTCCAGACGGCCGTTTGGCCGACGCGGGGAAGGGGCGCATTGGAAAACGACAATGCGCTCCAGGTATTGGTGACGGGATTGAATCGTCCGCCGGTATTGAGGAAGCCGGTGCCCGATGCGAAACCGCCCCACACGAGCATCTCCGATCCGGTCCAGACCGCGGTATGGCCGTAGCGAAACAACGGCTCGTTCAACGTATTCATGGGAGTCCAGCTGTCTGCCACGGGATCGTAGAGTGCTCCTGTGTCGGAGATGTCGCCGTTTCCGCCCCACACGACCATGCGACTTCCCGTCCAGACAGCGCTGTGGCTGTTCCGATTCGACAGAGCACTGATGTCGGAGGTTGTTGGAGTCCAGGTGTCCGTTTGCGGGTTGTAGCGGCCGCCGACGGGCGACGCCGTGCCGCCCCAGACAATCATTTGCGTGCCGGTCCACACCGCGGTGTGGCCCCTTGCCTCCGGAGCATTCAGGGTCGAGACGGAAGTCCAGCTGTTGGCCACCGGGTCGTAGCGGCCGCCTGTCGTGGGTGCGATGGCATCATCGTCCTGGCCTCCCCACACGATCATGGCTCCACCCGTCCACACGGCCGTGTGCACATAGCGAACGGCAGGGGCGCTGGTCGTGGAAACGGGCGTCCAGGTGTCGGTCAGGGGATCGTACCGGCCGCCGGTATTCGTGGGTCCGGACCCCACCTCGAAGCCTCCCCAAACCACCATACGATCTCCCGTCCATAGAGCGGTGTGCCCATATCGACTGGAGGGGGCGTTGATCGGTGAAACCGGGGTCCAGGTGTCGGTGGCGGGATCGTAGCGGCCGCCCGTGTTGACGTTGACGCGATTGTTCAAAGGATACTGGCCGCCCCAGACGACCATGACACTTCCGGTCCAGACCGCCGTATGTCCCGCCCGGGCGTCGGGGAGCTCACCCAAGGCCCCGTTGTCCCAGGTATCGTCAGGGATGCAGGTCGACCCTGCGCTTTCCAATTGCCCGGGGGCCGTCTCGGGAAGCCGGTCCGCCTCCGCGGCGACCGCTTCCACCAACGACGCGTCGAGACGATCCTCGACCGAGCTCCACCACTCGTCCCAGCCAAGCTTTGCTACCGTGAACGTCGCGACCCTAGCGGTGTCGCTGCCCCGGTCGAGCGGCACGCGAATCAGGAAGGCCTCGCGTGTCTCCTCCACCGGCCCGGTGTCACCCACCTTGTCCGGTAGTCGGGATTGGAACCCTTCGAATGCTTCCGGTGTCAGCTCGAGACGCCCGGATTCCGGTGCGCCGGCATTCCCGTGCGATACCTCGAGCACGCGCCGCCCCGGAGAGTCCGACGTGGGATCCAGGCGGCCGTGCAACAGATCCTCATGAAGCGCCTCGGCCTGCGCCCGTTCCCCAGCATGGATCCCGGCGTCCATCGCAAAGAAGTTGCGCGTCAGTCGATCGACCAGGGCGGGACGCGCGACGGTCTCCTCGATCAGGAAGGCATCGTTTCCCAGAACGGCGTAAATCTGCCGCAGCCGCTCCGGCATGCGGCTGTTCGCCGCCATGCGCTCCAGCTCCCGCCGCAGCTGCTCGCTGGAGACAGGACTCTTCCAGAACATCTCGAGAGCGGCCGATTGCTTCAGGTAGGTGGTGACCTTCTTCTCCAGAAGCGACCTGGGGATCGCTTCCTCGAAAGGCCGGCTCACGCCAATCTGGTGGGAGTAATAGAGGCGCTCGAGGGCCTCCTGCGCCCGGACCCGCTCTTCGAATGTGATCTGGCGGGATTGCGCGGTCGCTCCTTGGCCGAGGAGAACCGTGACGAGCAACACCCAGCCAGCAACCCTGACAGGTCGCATGCCGCGCTCCACGTGGATCGAATGAATTTCCGGGTGGAGAATTCTAGGCTTTTCAGCAGTGGCTTTGCAACACATTTAAGTGGAAATTCGCTGCGCAGGGCGCGCCGGGCGCGGTTTTCCCGGCAAAGGAAGGGAAAGGGCGGCCCTGGAGGCCGCCCTTTCTTGCGAGCCCTCGTTTCAGCGGGGGGCGCACTCGGGACATCGCGGCCCCGAGGAGCAGCGCAGCTCACCCGTGGCGCAGGAAGGACAGCAAATCGAATTATTGGAGCAATGATGCTTTCCGCAGGTGATGCTCTCCGTCTGGATCGGTGCAACGGGTTGCTCGTGCGATGCATGGAGATAGGCAGGATCCGACTGTCGCAGCGATGAGAAGCAGTGTGCCGGCTATCCAGCCTTTCGACATAAGCACCTCCCGTCGGGAAGAATGAGTTTGAGAGAACGGTGAGTAGCGGCCTGCATGCCGGGCACTTTACCACATGAAGTCGCGGGGATTGGAGGAGCTGATCTCCGATCCATGCCACGCGGGCGTGGGGCCGCGACAGGTCATCTCCGTCGATTTGCCTTGCGCAGCGCCTGCTCGAGGTCGGCGGTCAGATCGCGGGAGTCCTCGATGCCGCACGAGAAGCGGATCAGCCCATCGCTGATGCCCGCCGCCTCGCGCTCGGGCTTGGGGATCATCGTGTGGGTCATGGAAGCGGGGTGCGAGATGAGCGTCTCCACGCCACCCAGGCTCACTGCCAGGGTGATCAGCTTCACCGATTCCACCAGCCGGACTCCGGCGCGGAACCCGCCTTTCAGCTCGAAGGACAGCAGCCCGCCGAAGCCGCGCATCTGACGCTTCGCCTCGCGATGTCCCGGATGCGATGACAACCCAGGGTAGTAGACGCGCTTCACCGCCGGATGGCGCGCCAGAAAGCGCGCCACGGCCATCCCGTTCTCATTCTGCCTGCGCACCCGCAGCGACAGGGTCCGCAGGCCGCGCAGCACCAGCCACCCATCGATCGGATTGAGCACCGGGCCGAAGAGCTTGAAGGTGTGCCAGGCCTGCCGGATGAAGCGCCGCGAGCCGACGACCGCGCCGGCGGTCACGTCGGTGTGCCCGCCCAGGGCCTTCGTCATGGAGTGAAACACCGTGTCGATGCCCAGCCGGATCGGGTTCTGGTTGATGGGCGTGGCGAAGGTGTTGTCCGCCACCGTCCGGATTCCCTCGCCCCGCGCCAGCGCCGCCACGGCGCGCAGGTTGGTGATCGCGAGGGTGGGATTGGCCGGCGTTTCGACCAGAATGAGCTTCGTGTTGGGCCGGATCGCCTTCCGATACGCCTCCACGTCGGTGTTCTCCACCAGGGTGGAAGCGATGCCGTATCTGGGAAGCAGGCCGGTCTCGATTTCCAGGACTCCCGCGTAGGCGGCGCGCCCCCCCACCACGTGGTCCCCCTTCTTCAGACCGGTCAGGATGGCGATGCTCGCCGCTCCCATTCCCGATGAGGTCACCAGCGCCGCCTCGCCTCCCTCCAGCTCCGCCAGTGCCCCCTCCAGCTGCTTGAGCGTCGGATTGCCCCAGCGCGTGTAAAGCTCCGCGGGAGCGGTGGCGTCGGAGTAGCGCGCTCCAATGCGGGCGCTGGGCAGCCTGAAGGTCGCGGTCTGATAAATCGGCGGCGCCACGGCGGTCGAGGTGGACAGCCTGGATCCGGCATGGACGCAGCGCGTGCTCTCACCGCGCGGTCTGGGTGCGGCGACGCGCCGGGATGGTCGGGGCATGAGGGGCTCCTATGTTAGGGGGTCGGTTGCTTGAGGATTTCCTTTGCCTTCTCCAGCGATTCATCTTTCTCGGCGGGTACGTCGGGGATCACCCCCCGGCCCTGGATGGCGGCGCCCGAGGGTGACAGGTTCTCCACCGCCGTCACCAGCACCATCGGCCCGCCCGGCAGCAGCCGGCTCATCTGCGCCGCTCCCTTGCCGAACGTGCCTTCGCCCAGCACCGTGGCGCGCCCGCTTCCCTGCAACCCCGCCGCCAGCTTCTCCGCGGCGCTTCCGGTGCGCCGGTCGGTGAGGATGACCAGGGGCCGGCGGGAATAGACCGGGCGCGTCTGCGGCACTTTCTGGATTTCTTCTCCCGAGGCGGAGCGCTGGATTCCGAGGGTCTCACCCGACTCCATCAGCATCCCGGCGATGGCGTCGGCCTCCGCAGCCAGCCCTCCGGAGTTGCCGCGCAGATCCAGCACCAGCCCCTGATCCTCCGCCATCCGCTCCAGCGCCTTGCGAATCGCCTCCCGCGAGGAGGGATCCGAAAAGCTCGTGAGGCGCAGATAGCCGATGTCGCCACCCAGATCCCGCGTGATGAACGTGCTGCTGGAGCCGGTGGGAGCGCCGAAGCGATCCGTCTCGAGGTCGTCGGATCGCGGCTTGAGGTAGAGCGATTCGGTCTCCTCCGTTCCCCGCAGGCGGGTGTAGGGATCTCCGAGCGTGGAGAGCATCGCCGCCACCGCGGCGTAGGCCTGATCCGGCGTCGCCTGCGCATCCGTGAAACGATCCCGCTGGGCCAGCCAGTCCTGCCCGTGAAACGACTGATCCAGGAAGTTGCGCCCGGCGAATGACCAGGCCAGACGGTAGATCAGCTCGGGGAACGGAGGCAGGTCTCCTTCCAGCGCCTGGCGGGCGGCGAAAGTGTTTCCCGCGGCGGCCTGCGACAGCGCGAGCTGGAAGCGCGCCACCCCCAGCGAGTCGGCGGGGTCCATCAGCAGCGAACGGGAAAAATCCTGGATGGCGCCGGCGTAGCTCCCTTCCAGGCGGCGGGAAGAACCGGCGAGCTGCCAGGCCTCCACCCGGTTGGGAGCGATAGCGATCGTCTTCTCGGCCGCCGCCAGCGCGCCCGGCGCGTCATTGGCCCGCAGGCGAACGAGCCCCGCCTGCAGCATCGGCCAGGGAGAGTCGGGCTGCAGCCGCAGCGCCTTCCCCAGCCAGTCGGCCGCCTCCTTCTCGTCGGCGGCGCGATCCCCCAGCAGGACGGCCAGCGCCAGGGCGATGTCCCCCTGCTCCGGGAATTTCCTGGCGGCGCCGCGCAAGGTTTCCAAGGCCACGTCGCGCCGACCAGCGGTCTCCAGCAATCGCGCCTGCAGCAGCGCCAGGCCGGCTGCATTCGACTCGCCCGCGACCTGCTTCAGGAGACCTTCATCCTGCAGCCAGGCGTTGAGCAGCTCCGGCGCGCGCGCCATCAACCCCGACAGGCGGGCCGAGGCTTCCGGGTCTCCTGGATCGGCAAGCATGAGCCTCGCATAGAGCCTCGCCGCGTCCGCCGATTGGCCCATCTCATCCAGGGCCAGGGCCTCGAGCAGGAAATCTGTCTCCCCCGCCTTGGCCGCCTTGTTCCGTTTCTGCAGCGCCTCCACGCGCTGACCGAGATCGCCCGATCGCTTCCAGCAGAGGACCCGCATCAAGCGAGAAGTGGCATCCCCCCGGTGCGTCTGCGTCGCCTCCGCCCAGATCTTCTCCTCCGCGGCGCTCTGCCCTCCCAGTCGCGCCAGATAGGCGCTGTGATAAAGCGCCAGCAGATGCTCGGGCGCCGCGCTCGGAATCTTCTTCAAGTCAGGGCTGGCTTCCTGCGGCCTGCCGGAGCGCTCCAGGGAGATGGCTCGCAACAGAAGCAGGCTGCTCGCGGTCTTGTTGCGCTTCAGTGCCTCGGCTGCCGCAGCCGCCGCGGGCGCGTAGGCCCGCGCCCGGTAGCGCCACCGCGCCAGGGACTCCCAGGCCGAAAACCCGGCGCCGGGAGAGATGGCTTGCGCTTCGGCTCGCTTCAGATTCTCCAGAAGCTCCCGGGCGCCGCGCAGCTCCTCCTCCAGGGAGGCGCCGCCGGGGGAATACTGCAGGGCCGCGGCGTAGGCCTGCGTCGCCTCTTCGATCCGCCCCAGATCCATCAGGCTGCGGGCCAGAGATTCCTGCAGCTTGGCGCTGCCCGGAAATGACTTGGCCGCCTGGCTCAAGATGGTCACTGCAGCTGCCGGCTCGCCCGCCTGCCGCAGGATGGTCCCGCGGGCGACGAGGAGCGGCTCCCGCTTCTCCACCGGCACGGCGATCAGGGCGTCTTCGAGAATGGCCTGGGCCTGGAGAAACTGGAACGCCTCGCGCTCCAGATCGGCGAGGCTCAAATAGGGAAGCGGATCGGACGGCCGCAGCCGCTGGGCGATGCGGAATTCCGCCTCGGCCTGGGAATTCAGGCGCCGGCGCCGCAGCGTGTCCCCCAGGAACAGGTGGGCTTCGTAGAGCGCGGGGGCCCGCTTCAGGACCCGGCGGTAAGTCTCGGCGGCCGCCGCGTAATCGCCGTTCTTGCGCTGCTCCGCAGCCTGGTGCATCAAGCCCACCACCGTCTCTTGCGGGCTCCTGCCCGGCGCGGGAGCCGGCTCCGGGGCGCTAGTCAGGAAGAGGGCAAGAAAAGCCAGGACGGTCAGGCGCAAGCAGGCTCCGAGGGATTTCGCGTGGAATGAGGCTTCCTACGATAGCTTCCCCCGCGAGAGCCGGTCAAATCGGAGTTGTCCCGGTTTGACGCGGGCCTGGCGTTTTCAATAGAATTCCGCCTCACCCGGGCCACGGTCAATGCACCGTGGCCTTTTTTCTTCCGAGGAACGCAGCACCAGCGCATGCCCAAGTACGTCCCCATCAAGGTGATAGACCGCTTCCGCAAATCGGGGCGCCCGGAGGAGGCCTTCTCCCTCAAGCGGCTCCTCGTGGGAGATCCCCTGGCCACCTCCCAGGTGGCCCATCAGCGGATCACCAAGACGGTGGCGCTGGCCGTATTCTCCTCGGACGCCCTCTCCTCCTGCGCCTACGCCACCGAGGAAATCCTCATCGCTCTGACAGCCGCCGGCGCCGCCGGGCTGGTGTATGGCCTCCCCATCGCCATCGCCATCACGACGCTGCTGGTGATCGTCGCCATTTCCTATCGGCAGACCATTTACACTTACCCCAGCGGCGGGGGCGCCTACATCGTCGCCAAGGACAACCTGGGCATAGGGGCCGGACTGGTGGCCGGGGCGGCGCTGCTGGTGGACTACGTCCTGACCGTCACGGTGAGCATCGCGGCCGGAGTGGCCGCCATGACCTCGGCCTTTCCCGAGCTCTATGAGCACCGGGTGGCCCTGGGAATCCTGCTCGTGGGCTTCATCACGCTGGCGAACCTGCGCGGCGTCCGCGAGTCGGGGGCCCTGTTCGCCCCGCCGACCTATTTCTTCATCCTGAGCCTGACGGCGCTGATTCTCACCGGCATCTTCCGGACCCAGGTGCTGGGAGTGACACCCCCGCCCTTGCCGGATCTTCCGATGACCGAGTCCGTGGGCATCTTTCTTCTGCTCAAGGCTTTTTCCTCCGGCTGCGCGGCGTTGACCGGAGTCGAGGCCATCAGCAATGCCGTGCCCGCCTTCCGGGAATCGGAATCGAAGAATGCCGCCATCACCCTGGGATGGATGGCCGGCATCCTCGGTTTCCTGTTCCTGGGGATTACCGTCCTGTCGCGGCAGCTGCACCTGGTCCCCAGCCACACGGAGACGATCCTCTCCCAGCTCGCCCACAGCATCTTCGGCAACGGGTTTCTCTACTACGCGGTCCAGGTCGCCACCGCGCTCATCCTGGTCCTGGCGGCCAACACCAGCTTCGCGGACTTTCCCCGGCTCTCCTCCCTGCTGGCGCGCGACGGCTTCCTGCCGCGGCAGCTGGCCAACCGGGGCGACCGTCTGGTCTTCTCCAACGGCATCATTGTGCTGGGCCTGCTCGCCGCCATCCTGCTGGTCATCTTCCGCGGCCAAACCCACGCCATCATCCCGCTCTACGCGGTGGGAGTGTTCCTCTCCTTCACCCTCTCGCAGCTGGGGATGGTGCGCCACTGGTATGACAACCAGGAGCCGGGCTGGCAGATCAAGATGCTGATCAACCTGACCGGCGGCGTCACCACGGGAGTGGTCATGTTCGTCATCGCCGGCACCAAGTTCGTGCATGGCGCCTGGGTGGTGGTCGTGCTGATCCCGCTGCTTTCCGTGGCTTTCAACGGTGTGAAGAAGCACTACGAATTCGTGGCCCGGGAGCTTTCTCTGGAAGGCTTCCGCCCCAAGGTGCCGGCCGGCCACACCGTGGTCGTGCTCATCTCCGGCGTGCATCGCGGCGTCCTGGAGGCGCTGCAGTATGCCAAGGCGCTCTCACCCAACGTCACCGCCGTTTCGGTGGAGATCGATCATGCCTCCACCGAGCGCGTCCGCGAGCGCTGGCGGCAATGGGGAATGGGAATCCCCCTGACGGTCCTCAAGTCCAACTATCGCTCGGTGGTCCGGCCCCTGCTCGACTACCTGGATGAATTCCTGGAAAGGAATCCCGACCAGGTGGTCACGGTCGTGCTCCCCGAGTTCATAGCATCCCGCTGGTGGCACCACCTCCTGCACAACCAGACCGCTTTCCTCATCAAGGGCGCCCTGCTGTTCCGCCGCGGCGTCATCGTCACCTCGGTCCCGCACCACCTCGGCAGTAAGTAGTCTGGAACGGCCCACTCCTGAGCGGCCGCAGGCGAGCTACCGCCTTGTCCACGTCCCGAGATCCGCTGTGTGTCAGCGGCCGAGGTCGACGGTGGCGATGTGGGGCTGTCCTTCGAGGGGATAGAAGTTGCGGATCATGAAAGTGAAACCCGAGCGCTCCTGAGGCACCGAGTAGAGCACCACCCAGTCCCTGGGGATGCGGGATGCGGCAGGCCCGGAAAGGAAGAAGTCCTTCATCTCGCTCTCCGACATCATGCCGCCCGATTTCATGACTCTGAACTCCGAGTCCGGCACCGGATAGCCCAGGGGATACTCGCCACCCTCCCTATCTTTAAGCCGGAAGCCGGCCATCAGCTTCACGAAGTCCTGCTCCATGGGCTGGGTTTTCTCCCCGGCGCTGGATTTCCTCGGCTCGAGGGCCAGATGGACCGCCAGGATCTTCGAGGCCGCACCGTTTCTCTTGAGATCGTGAAAGCCCGTGATGACCGTGGGGGAGACGACCTCAGGCTGGCGCACCTTGACGAACCACGCCCCCAGGGGAATCGCCTGCCCCCGCCCGAAGGACACGGGCGGCCCGGTCTGCTCGCAGGCGGAAAGAGAGAGCGCCAAAACCAGCCCCGCGGCACGGATCCCTAGGGAGTTTCTCATCATGAGGAGCGGGAGAAAATCTGGTCGAGGGAGTCGCGGACGGCTTGCAGGTCGAAGGGCTTGCTGAGGCAGGGGCAGCCGGTCTTCCTGAAAAAATCCTGGGTGGCGGGGCTGGTGGCATCACCGGTGGAGAAGACGAAGCGGTGCGCCATCTCCGGCTTTTCCGCGCAGACGCTGTCATAGAGGCCCGAGCCGTCGAGCCCCGGCATCTTGAGGTCGCTGATGATGGCGTCGTAAGGGTGGGTCAGTATCTTGTCGAGAGCCTGCTTGCCATTGCGCGCCGTCTCCACCCGATGCCCCACGGTGCTCAGTACCTCGTTCAGCAGCTCGACGATGACCTCCTCGTCGTCCACCACGAGGATGTTGCGCGGCGCCTCGGTCTCGACGACCGCCGCGCGCTTCTCGGCCTTCGGCTCATCGAGCACCTCGAGGATGGGAATCTCCACCGTGAAGGTGGTTCCCTTCCCCACCAGGCTCTCGACGCGTATCTCTCCGCCGTGATCCTTCACCAGCCCCTGGGAGAGGCTCAATCCCAGGCCGGTGCCCTTGCCGGCCGCCTTGGTGGTGAAGAACGGCTCGAAGACCTTCTCCAGCGCCGTGGGAGCGATACCTGGCCCGGTGTCGGAGATCCGGATCAGCACGCGGCTGTTCTCCGTCTCGGTCGCGATTTTCAGACGACGCTCCCCGCGCACTTCCAGCATCGCCTGGTTGGCGTTGTTGATGATGTTGAGCAGGACCTGCTGCATCTGGTGATAGACGCCCAGGGTGCGCGGCAGATTGGGTGACAGCTCGGTCTCGACCCGGATGTTGTCCAGGCGCAGCTGATAGGAGCGCAAATCCAGAACATTCTCCACCAGCTCGTTCAGGTCGATGGCCGTGCGCTCGGGCTTCGTCCGCCGCGCGAAATTGAGCAGGTTCTGGACGATGTGGTGACAGCGCTGCGCTTCCCGGCCGATTCTCTGTAGATCTCTCTCGATGCCGGGGTCCACATTGTTCTTCAGCGCCAGCTGGGAGAAGCCGATCACTCCCGAGAGCGGGTTGTTCAGCTCATGGGCCACGCCCGTGACCATCTGCCCCAGGGCCGAGAGGCGATCCGAGTGGAGCAGCTGGTCCTGCGTTTTCTGCAGGCGGCTGCGCTCGCGCCGCAGCTCCCTCAGGAGATGGTTCCTTTCAAGCGTGACGCTCACCACCGTGGCCAGCATCCGCACCGCATCCAGCTGTCCCCTCGGCACCGACGCTTCGCCCGGCCCGGGCAGAATCGTCAGAAAGCCCAGGCCGCGCTCACGCGATCCAATCAAGGGAATGTGCACGGCGCCCGCGCTGGAGATCGCCGAGAGCCCCTCCCCCTGCCCCTCGAACAGGGCATGGAGGAACTCCTCCGGCGGTGCGTTCTGATTGAAAGAGTCGATCTCCGACTCATCCAGGCCGGTGAAAAACCACTGGTAGCCTTTCAGGGCCGGGTCCACCAGTGTCAGGACGGCCTTGCGGTAGGAGGTGGAATTGCGAATCGATTCCATCAGGCCGCGGCAGGCCCGATCCACGTCTTCCGCCTGCGGCAGCCGGCGGGCGGCAACCACGGTCGTGTCCGGCAAAGGCATTCCCGTCGCCGCGTCGCGCGCCGCCGCCATCACCGCGGCCAGCAAGCCCGCGACCTTCTCCAGGCAGCGAACCGATTTCGCGTCGAGCGAGTTCACCTCGCGCCGGCCAACGATGGCCACCGCCATCAGCTCGCCTGAGTAGAACAGCGGAATGAATCCCGCATCGCGGATTCCCGCCTTGTAGAGCATCTCCTCTTCGACGAAATGTGTTTCCTCGCCGATGGCGCTGAGCAGCTGCGCGCGGCGCTGCGACACAGCCTGCGAAATGCATGAGTCTTTGGCGGGGATGAACGAATCCGGGAGGACCGAGCTCTCAGGATAGGCGCCGGCGAGCGTGAAGCCCGAGCCGTCCGGCCTCGGAAGGGCGAAGGCGATCCGATCGCACGGAGCCAGCCTCAGGATCTCCGCAGCGAGAAATCGGTAGGGGTTCTCCATCTGACGGTTTCCTGACACCCCTCCTCCACGTTCCGGTATATCGACTCCTGCCGCAATGACCGGTGGGAATATAGGTTTCGACACACCCAGCGTCAAGAAATGTGGGATTGACCCAGCCATCGGAATCGGCTAGCTTTAGGCGACCCCCGACGAGAGGGAGACGTGCCGTGATTCGCAAGGTCTATCTTCGCCTCTGGAGCGAAGACCGCTATTTCGTAATGGCGCGCAGCGCCATCCTGCACCGCAAGCTGCAAAACTTGCTGCAAGAGCCGGAGCCTCCCTATCGCCGCGTCTTCCGCCAGTTGCGCGATGCCGCGCTCCTGCCGGAGACCAATCTGTCGGAGGCCGTGAGCGCCGCCTGGGTACACCTGTCGCGCCGGACCTACCCTGGCGAGCGCGCGGAGATTCACCTGGCCCTGGCCAGGGATCCCGCCCATGCCCGGCTGCGCCTCCACTCCATGGCCCGTAAGTACGGAGAGCCGACGCTGCTGGCCTCGCGCCTCTTCATGAGCCCCTCCCAGGTCAACAAGACCTGGATCGAAGGGAAGAAGGACTGGGCCCTCTATTGCGCCTATGCGCGGAAGATCACCAAGCGGCCGCTCTGGTTCATCGCCTATCAACTCGCCTCGCTCACCACCCGGACGGATGATCTGCACCGCTTCGGAGCGGTGCTGCAGCTGCTGGAGCGACGCCCCTACAGCTACTTCGAGCTGACCCGCCAGCTCGGCCAGCACTGGCATCCCGCCTCCCGCGAGCTGGTGCGACGACTGCTGATCTATCCCCTGCAGGGGAAGTACTACCCCAACGCCCGGATGCTGCCGCTGTTCATCGAGATCTATGAGGATGCGGTGGCGCGGGGAATTCGCATTGCACGGCGGCGCTGGGCGGACGACAAGTGCGAGATCATCTACAGCGACGGCCGGTCGAGCGCCATCGGCGTGGCCGATCTGGTGGGGGGCCTGTACGACCTGGCGGGGGTGCTGGGGGGTAAAGATGCCTATGGATTTCGGGAGATCTTGCGTTTCCTGAAGGGGAATCAGGACTTTACGGAGGCCCGTCTGAAACTCGAATCAGGGCGACGGGACATCTCCTACCCGCTGCAGAAGCTCCTCGATCAGGGGCTGGTGGTGCAGATGGAGAGTGGCCGATACCGGGTCGCCGTGCCTCTGGAAACGGCGGTCGCCTTCTACGAGAAGCTGCTCAGCCCGCCCCGCCCCTCCACCCGCGGCAAGGCCGCGGAGATCACCCTCTAGGCGGAAGCGGGGGGGGCTGCGCCTTCTTCCTTCTTGGCCTCGGCAGCCTTGGCACCCTGCTTCTTGGCCCGCGCTTCCATCTTCACCAGATTCCGGCTGCGCCGCTGCGCCCGCTTGATCTGTTTGCGCACGACACGCGCCTTGTCCGCCGCCATCTCCTTGCCCGCCTCGAGCTTCTTCTTCAGGCGGACGACCTTCTCCTTCAGCTTTCCTACCTTGGCCATGCATCACTCCCTGTCTATGGTTGATTTTGGGGGGCTCATCATCGCACATCCGGGCCGCTTTACACCAGCGCGCGGATGTGGCCGCCGTCCACCAGGATGGAGGTGCCGGTGATGTACCCGGCGCGGTCGGAGGCGAGAAAAGCTATCAAATCGGCGATTTCCTCCGGCCGGCCCAGCCGCCCCACCGGGATGCTCTTCTCCCACTCCATCTTCACCTGCTCCGGCGTGATGCTGCGCTTCGCCGCCTGGGCGTCGGACAGCTCGTTCAGTCGCTCGGTGTCGGTGTAGCCGGGGCAGACGCAATTCACCGTGATGCCGAAGGGAGCCATCTCCCCCGCCAGCGACTTCATGAAGGCGGTCAGCCCGGTGCGATAGGTATTGGAGAGGATGAGCGTCTCGATCGGTTGTTTCACGCTCAACGACGTGATGGTCACGATGCGCCCCCAGCGGCGCTTCTGCATATGCGGGATGACCTGCCTGCAGAATGAGACAGCCGAGGCGAGAGTGAGGCGATGCGCGGTCTCCCAAGCCTCCACCGGCGTGCTCTGGAAGTTTCCCGGAGGGGGGCCACCCGCGTTATTCACGAGAATGTCGGGACACCCGAGCCGATGATGCGTCTCTTCCAGAAACTCCTCCACCGCCACACTGTCGGTGACATCCGCGGGTCGGAAGAACACCTCCGTCTTGCAAGCCTCCCGGATCTCGGTGGCTGCCGCCTCGAGATTCCCGGGATTGCGGGCGCATAGCGCCACCTTCGCGCCTTCCCTCGCCAGGCTCATCGCCGTCGCCTTTCCCATGCCGGCGCTGGCCCCGCACACCACAGCCACCTTTCCTTTAATGCCCAGGTCCATGATCGAGGCTCCTGAAATATGAGGGTGTCACACCTGACGGGACAGCTCCTGCATCACCCGGCGGTGCAGATAAGCGCGATAGCGTAGCCCGGCCGAGTGGGACGCAGCCAGCGCCTCTCCGATCCGCCCGGTCAGCTCGTCCATGGAAATCCACCGCGCCTCGCGAATCTCCTTGTGATCGTGCGGCGCCAGATCGATGGACTGAGGATCGGCCGTGAACACATGCGTCGTCCAGCGCACGACCTGCCCCGAATGCGAGAAATCCACCGCCTCGCGCAGGAGATAGCGCCGCAGCACGATTTCCAGCCCCAGCTCCTCCATCATTTCCCGCGCGATCCCCTCCTCCATCGACTCGGCCGGAAGGATCCCGCCACTGGGCGCCCGGAAAATCCCCGGCGGATAGCTGTGCTTGGCAATGACCGCGACCTCGTCCTCCCGCCTCACGTAGACCGTCACGTCATGGGCCCGTCCGGCCACCTGGCTCCCCCTCAGGATGCCCCAGTCCTTTCGCGCCATCTCGAAGGCCACGCGGTCTTCCGCCGGCCTCCCGTAGAGGCGTTCCATTTTCGCAATTTCCTCAGGTGTGACGAACATGATCCGCTTTCCAGGGGGGATCGAAATGTACCCGGTCCCCGAAGCCCGGGTCAAGGGGTGGCTGCGGCCCCGATCGGCCGGTCTTGTCCCCCGAAAGCTGGGCACGTGGTACACTTTGCGCTCTAAACCTCACCACCATGGGGAGCTTGCGGTGGCCCCTCCCAGCGCGAGAACCTTGCGGCCCCAGGATCTGATTGCCCACTACCGCATCGTCGGGCCCCTCGGCGCGGGCGGCATGGGTGAAGTCTACCTCGCCCTGGACCAGAAGCTCGACCGCAATGTGGCGCTCAAGATCCTGCCTCCCGAGCTGGTGCGCAGCGAGGAGCGGGTACAGCGCTTCGTGCTTGAAGCCAAATCGGCCTCCTCTCTGAGCCATCCCAACATCGTGACCATCTACGAGATCGGCCAGGACGCGGTGCGCTCGGCCCACGCGCCGGACTCCAGCCCGGTGCACTTCATCTCGATGGAGCTGGTAAGCGGCAAGACGCTCGCGGCTCTCATCCACGACGACAAGACCGACCTGCGCACACTTCTCGGCTATCTCGCGCAGGCGGCCGACGGGCTGGCCAAGGCGCATGCCGCCGGGATCGTCCACCGCGACCTCAAGCCTGGCAACATCATGGTCTCGGCCGACGGCTTTGCCAAGGTGCTCGATTTCGGCCTGGCCAAGCTGACCGAGAAGCGCGACGCTGGGCCCGACGTGACCAGCGCCCCGACGCGCATGGCCGATGCCACTCAGGATGGAGTCGTGGTGGGCACCGCCGGCTACATGTCGCCGGAGCAGGTACAGGGCAAGAGCGTGGACTACCGCTCCGACATCTTCTCGTTCGGCTGTCTTCTCTACGAGGCCGCAACCCGTCAGCGCCCGTTCACCGCCGAAACCGGGATAGAGACGATGCACAGGATCCTCCACGACAAGCCGATTCCCGTGGAGGAGCTCAATCCCAGGGCGCCGACCGAGCTGCGGCGGCTCATCCGCCGCTGCCTGGCCAAGAGCGCCGACCAACGCCATCAGTCGATGAAGGATCTGGCGATCGAGCTGCGCGAGATCCTCGACGAATACGACACCCTGTCGAGTTCGGGCAGCTCCGGCAGCATGGTCTCCGGCGCTCCCCTGGCGCTGGCGCGCCGTCCCGCCCGCGCACTCTGGATCGGCGGGGCGATCCTGGCGGCTGTCGTGGCGGGCCTTGCTGTCGTTTGGCTGAACCTGCCACGCAAGAACCAGCCCAGCCAGTCGTTCCAGAACATGCGCACCACGGCGCTGACCAGCCGCGGCGACGTCTCGGATTGCGCGCTGTCTCCCGACGGGCGCTACCTCGCTTATATCGCCGGACGCGCGGGGCGCAAGACCCTCCGCGTGCGCCAGGTCGCGACCGGCAGCGACGTCGAGATCCTCCCGGCGGGCGATGTGCCCTTCCGCAGCCCGTCGTTCTCGCCCGATGGCAATTACCTCTTTTACACCGCCGTGTCTCGGGAAAGGCGAAACTACCAGGCGCTCTTTCAGGTGCCCTCGCTGGGCGGCGCTCCGCGCGAGCGCGCCTTCGACGTAGATTCGCGGGTGAGCTTCAGCCCTGACGGCAAACAGCTCGTGTTCTGGAGACGGGTGGCTGATTCCGCCGAGAACCTCCTGGTCGCCGTCGACCTCGGCACCTGGAAGGAACGGATCGTGGCCAGGGTGACCTCGGCTGAGCCATTCCTGGGCGCCCCGGCCTGGTCACCCGATGGCAAGCGCATTGCTGGTGGCCTGCTGCGACCTGCGCCGGACCTCGAAACCACCATCGCGCTGTTCGATCCCTCCTCGGGCAAGCGACAAGACCTGGTGAAGCTCCGACGCACCTTTGTCAACAGCCTCGCCTGGCTGCGCGACGGAACCGGCATTGTCTCCGCGGAGTTTGACCTGAATACGGCTTTGACGAACCAGGTTCGCCTTCACTCCTATCCGGGCGGGGATACGTCGCGCATTACCAACGACTTCAACACTTACGATGCGGTTTCCACCTCGCTCGCGGACGACACGGTGGCCGCGGTGCGCACGATCTCGATCCGCAACCTCTGGTTCGCGAGCGCAACCGGGGCGCCCGCTCGGGCACTCACGACCATCGCAAACCCCGAGAACTCCATCTTCAACGTCGCCGGTGTGGATACCGGTTTCATCGCCTACGCCGCGCCCGAGGATCGATATGCGCAGATCAGGACCATTCCGACCACGGGCGGAGAGTCACGGCTGCTTACGACCGAAGAGGCTCATTCCATAAACGTGCGCGCCGCCAATGGCCGGTTGTTTTTCGACCGACTTGACGACAGGGGTACGCACATCTGGCGAATGGGCGCCGACGGCAGCGGCCAGAGGCAGCTGACGAAGGGCAGCGGTGAGCAAATCGTCGCTGTGTCCCCCGACGGGGCCTATTTCATCTCCAGTCATTACGATACGCCGCGGAAGTTTTCCGTGATGTCCACCGAAGACGGGCGAGTCGTGCTGGAGAAATCGGACGTGCAAGCGGTCATCGGCTTCTCGCCGGATTCCCGCAGCGTCCTGCTCGGCAGCCCCGAGAAGGACGCGCAAGGCCTGGTCCGAAGCCTCTGGAGCGTCATTCCGATCGCGGGTGGCGCGCCGACGCCTACTTTCCATCTCCCGGGGCAATCAGCCGGACACGCTTGGGCGCCCGACAGCCGCGCGGTGACGTTTCGAAACCTCGCCGACCCCGCGTGGAACGTCTATCGGCAGGGGCTCGAGGGTGGCGAGCCCGTGGCCGTGACTCGCTTCACCCAGGGGCGCCTGACGGGCTTTCAGTGGTCCCCTGACGGACGGAAGCTGGCCGTGCAGCTGGAGGATGGGGACACCTCGAGCCTCTGGATAGTTGAGGCCGATGGCAGCCGGCCCGTGCAAGTGATGCAATTGACCTCCGAGAGAATCCTCGTTTACGAATGGATGCCTGACAGCAGCGGCCTGGCCGTGAACGCCGGCACCCTCAATTCCGACGCTGTGCTGATCCGCGATTTCCGCTGAGCTCCCGCCTCCAGGCCAAATTCAACTTCACAGTTGACAAAGACCACTAAGTATGGTCATATGACCAACTATGTTGGTCTCAAGATCGTCACCTTTTGGCGGGCGAACCCGGACCCTGGTGCTCCTCGCCCTTGGCCTACTCGAGGAAAGCTTCCCGAGGGAGCTCGCCCGTATCCTCGGGGTGCCGCTGAACGGCGTTCAGCAGGCTCTACGTCGTTTGGAGGTTGACGGCTTGGTTGCCGGACACCTCGCGGGGCGAACGCGATTGTATCGACTGAACCCCCGCTATTTTGCGCGACAAGAGCTGAGCGACTATCTTAGGCGACTCGCGGAGCCGGAGATCGAGCTTACGGGGCGCATTGAAGCATTGAGGAAGCGGCCACGCCGAGCGGGCAAGCCGAAGTGAAACTCAGTTCACGCTCGAGCTTGGCCGAGGTCGCGGCTTGTGTCGCAAAGGCTCTTGCCCGTGCAAAGATTCGGGCTGTCCTGACCGGTGGAGCATGCGCGACGATCTACAGCAAGGGAGAGTATCAGTCCCTCGACCTCGACTTCGTCTTGCAGTCAGCGATCAGTTCTGAACAGCTGGATGCCGTCATGGAGTCCATCGGCTTCCACGCGACTGGCAACCGTTACGAACATCCTCACACTTCCTTCTTCGTCGAGTTTCCCGCGGGCCCGCTCGGAATCGGCGCCGACATTGATATCCGGCCAGTCGTTACCAAGATTGTGGGGATTGGCGTCAGGGTGCTTTCTGCGACCGATTCGTGCCGCGACCGCCTGGCGGCTTTCTATCATTGGAACGACCGACAGAGCTTGATCACCGCGGTCCAAGTCGCCAAGCACCGGAAGGTAAACCTGAATGCCATCCGAACCTGGAGTGAGCGGGAGAATGCCTCCGACAAGTTCACGGAGTTTCTTGGAATCCTGAGGCGGAGTCCAAGAAAGCAGCCATCATCTGCCAGGAAGACTGCGCTCTCCCCAAAGCGCCGCAGATAACCTCGAGCTGGCTTTCCCTAGACTCCTTCGACCCTTCCCACGCCGGAGGTCGAGGGTCCCTCAGTTGCTCGCGTCTGCAGCCCGCCCGGCCGCGGGCGGTTTCTGGTACTCTTCCACGCCATGGCACTCACATCCGGAACCCGTCTCGGTCCCTACGAAATCCTCGCCCCGCTCGGCGCGGGCGGCATGGGAGAGGTCTACCGGGCGCGCGACACCCGGCTAGATCGCGAAGTCGCCGTCAAGGTGCTCCCGGCGCACCTGGCCCAGGACGCCGACGCCCGCGCCCGCTTCGAACGGGAAGCCAAGGCCGTGGCCGCGCTGTCGCATCCCAACATTCTCGCCATCCACGATTTCGGACTGGAGGGCGGCACCGCCTTCGCCGTCACCGAGCTGCTGGAAGGCGAGACCCTCAGGGACAAGATGTCCGGCTCGGCCCTCCCGGCGCGCAAGACCATCGAGATCGCTCTGCAGATCGCCCACGGCCTCTCGGCCGCGCATGAGAAGGGGGTGGTGCATCGCGACCTGAAGCCGGAAAACCTCATCGTGACCCACGACGGCCGGGTCAAGATTCTGGATTTCGGCCTGGCGAAGGTTGAACCGCCGGTCAGTGCGGAGTCCGGATCGCACCTGCCGACGCGCCATATCGCCACCCAGCCCGGGACCGCCCTGGGAACCCCCGGCTACATGTCCCCCGAGCAGGTGCGCGGCAGGACGGTGGACGAGCGGACCGACCTCTTCGCCTTCGGCGCCATCCTCTACGAGATGCTCACCGGCTCACGCGCCTTCGAGCGCGACAGCGCGGCCGACACGATGAGCGCGATTCTCAAGGAGGATCCGCCCGAGCTGTCGCAAAGCGGCAAGCCCTTCCCGCCGGGGCTCGAGCGGATCGTGCACCACTGCCTGGAGAAAAACCCCCAGCAGAGATTCCAGTCGGCGCGCGACATCGCCTTCGCGCTGGAGACACTCCCGGGGCTGTCCGGCACAAGCCCCCAGCCGGCCCTGCGGGCGGGCGCCGGCCTACCGAAGCGAGCGATGGTCGCCCTCGCCGCTCTGCTGGTCGTGGCGGCGGGCATACTGGCCGGGTGGATGGCCGGCTCGAACAACGCTGCGAAGGAGCCGCCCTCCTGGCACCGGCTCACGTTTCGCCGCGGCACCATCTGGTCGGCGCGCTTCTCACCGGACGGCAAGACCATCATTTACGGCGCCGCCTTCGAAGGGAAGCCGGTGGAGATGTTCATGACGCGCCCCGAGAGCCCGGAGTCCAAGCCCCTGGGGTTCCCCAAGACCGACATTCTGTCGATCTCCCCCGCGGGCGATCTGGCCGTCATGCTCGACGCGCACACCGGGACCGGAGGTTACTGGCGGACCGGGACGCTGGCCCGCATGCCACTGATCGGCGGCTCGCCACGGCCGATCCTGGAGGATGTCCGATACGCCGATTGGGCTCCCAACGGCAAGGACCTCGCCGTCACGCGCGAAGCCGGCGGACTCATGCGCCTGGAGTATCCCATCGGCACGGTCGTGCACCAGTCGGAGTCTTTGGTGAACCCGCGCGTCTCTCCCGACGGCAGCCTCGTCGCCTTCTTCGACAACTCGCGCGGCCCCAACGTCTCCGTCAGCGTGGTCGACAAGACCGGCAAGGCGCGCATCCTCACCGACGGATGGGCGGACTGGTGGTACCTGTGCTGGTCGCCGGACGGCCAGGAGGTCTGGTTTGCCGCTCCCGAGCCGGGCGCCTCAGGCGATACCAGCGCGCTTTACGCGGTCAGCCTCTCCGGCAAGGTCAGGCTTCTCACCCGCCCGCCGGGGACCCTCGAGCTGCACGACGCCTCGAAAGACGGGCGCGCCCTGGTCGGACGGCTCAACTTCCGCGGCGTGGCGCGCGGCATGCTGGCGGGTGCGACGAAGGAGCAGGATCTCTCCTGGCTTGGCTCCTCGAACGCCACCGACCTCTCGGCCGACGGGACGACTCTGCTCATTGACGAGGAGGGGGAAGGGGGCGGCCCCAACGCCTCGATCTATATGAGGAAATCCGACGGCTCGGCCCCGACCCTCATCGGAGAAGGGGTCTCCCTGTCGCTGTCATCCGACGGGAAATGGGTGCTGTCGCGGCAGGCCGCGCAAGGCCGACAGCGGCTCGTCCTGCTGCCGACGGGATCCGGCAACCCCGTCGACCTGAAAATCGAGGCTTTCTCGCAGTTCCCCTGCGGCAACTGGTTTCCCGACGGGAAGCGGCTGTTGGTGTGCGCCAGCGACCCGGGGAAAGCCACGCGCCTCTTCGTGGTGCCGGTCGAGGGCGGGACGCCCAAGCCGATCTCAGCGGAGGGATTCACCATCAAGATGTTCGGCAATTCGATCTCGCCCGACGGGCGGCTCGTCGCGGCGATCGATTCCGACAAGCGGGCCTGGATCCTGCCCACCGACGGCGGCGAAGGCAAGCCGATCGTTGGCATGGACCCGGGAGAGGTGCCGCTGCAATTCAGCTCCGACGGGCGCTCGCTTTACCTGCTGCGCGGCGGCGAAGTGCCCGGCAAGATCTGGCGCCTCGACCTCGCCACCGGCAAGCGCGAGTTCGTCCTGGAGCTGACCCCCGCCGACCCGGCCGGTGTCACCAGCCTCGAGGCTGTCCTGATCACCCCCGACGGTCGCTCCTACGCCTACTCGTACCACAACAATCTCTCCGACCTTTACCTGGTCGACGGACTCAACTAGACCCCATCTTTCGGCTTCACTTCAGGAGTATAGTTTACCTATCCACAAAGCTGGACAGCGGGGCAGGTAATGGTGACCAGCGCAAGCTTGCGGAATGCGGTCGGTCTCAGGACGCACGGACGAGTCACGCGGCTGAGTGTGATAGCGCTGTTCGTCCTCACGATCGGATCCGTCGGAGCGCACCAGCGCTTGCGCTCACCGGTTCCTCACGATCCGCCCGCCTCCGGAGCAACCCCACAGGCGCACCTCCTGGTCCGCACCGGCGATCTTGCCCCCGTCCAGGCGCGTGTCGACCGCCTGCTGGCGGGGAGCGTGGCGCAGCTCCCGGACGGCGCGCTCGTCTACATCACGGGTGACGAAAGCGCCGTCGAGATCCGAAAGTCCCCGGGACAGGCGCACATCCTGCTCCACCTCGGCGATCGGATACCGGAGTGCGGGACAGTGTCCAACATCCTTCAGTTGGCAGCCGGGTCGGACGGCACCATCGCCGTACGGCTGTTCTGCTACGCGACCCAGGCGATCGTGCGCGTCGATGCCGGGGGCGGGGCGCCGGTGACGGCGCTGCGCACGGGGATGACGCTTCCCATCGGAGGGACACCGGTCCTCATCAGCCGGTTGCTGGGTCCGGCAGTGGATGGACAGGGGCGCATCTTCGCTGCCGCCGACGGCGGACCGCAGGCCGCGGCGCTGGTGCGTCAGTCGGCCGGAGCCGCGCCCGAAGTCCTGCTCCAATCGGGCGACCCGCTCGGGACGGGGACGTTTCTGGAGGCGCTGCGCGAACCCGCCGTGAACTCGGGAGGGACGATGGCATTCAGCGCCCAGGTCAGCGGTAGCATGCAGGTAATCGCCACTTTGACTCCGGAAGGAGCGTCCACGGTCCTGTTTTCGATCTCAGTCACGCCGGCCCCGCCGGGCCCGAAAATCTGCCCGCACCCGCAGCCTCTCGGCCTCTCGCCACCCGCGGTGAACGATTCAGGGGTGGTGGCGTTCCTCTACGGCGAGCCGGACGCCTCGGGATTTCCGGATCCGATCCGGGTGCTGCGCGCTATGGGAGGCGCCGTCCAGACGATCGCCGCAGCGGGCGATCCGGCACCGGGAGGAGACAACTTCAGCTCGATTAACTGGGTCTATCCGGCAGTGGATGCCTCGGGTGCGGTCTATTTCGGAGCGACCAGATCGTCGGACGGCTCCCGCGGGCTTTACCGATTCGACACCGTCGCCTCCGCCATCGCGGAACCGGGGCAGGATACCGGAGGCGGCGAAACCCTTCTGTTTCTCGATTCCTCCGCGGCGGCGCTTCCTTGCGCCGATGGAGCGGTCCGGTTCACTGCGTTCGATACAGCGGGAACGGCACTGTTCGCCGCGCGTGATGGCGAGCTGTCCGTCGAGATGCGCCCCGGCGAGCCGATGGCCGAGCCGGGACGTTTCGTCAGGTTCGACTCCTTCTTCATCGGGTTCCCTTCCCCCCACCTTGCCGCCGGCCCGTTCATGGCGCGCGGAGGTGCCGTGATCTTCGACGCCTGGGTCAGCGGACGTGGACGGGGTCTCTTTGCGCGCGCCAAGGACGGCACTTTGTCTGCAGTTGCCCTCGACGGCGACACGGCGCCCGGAGGCGGCCACTTCGACAGCAATTCCTTCTCGTTCCATTCGATAGCCGATGGTGGGCGCCTTGCCTTCACGGCCGTGGTAGCGGAGGGAGAGACGTTCAGCTCCCTGCGCCTTTTCACCGGTGTCATCGGGGGCCCGCTCAGGGAAGTGATTGGCGAAGGCGGCTCGATTCCAGGTTCCGACATTCCGATCTTTTCGCTAATGCCCCCCTCAGCCATCAACTCGAGCGGCGCAATCCTGGTGCCTGTGCTCCTCTCGGGCGGCGGCACCGCGCTGCTTGTCTGGGACGGCGCGGCGCTGCACGTTATCGCCGCTAGCGGCGACACCCTACCCGACGGGGAGACCATCGAGGCCATCCAGACGGGCCAGCCGCAGTATGCGCTCCTGGCGCCGCTCCTCGACGAGGCGGGAAGCATTGTTTTTGGCGTGGTCACTTCCAGCGGACATGCTGCGCTCTATCGAACCACTCTTGCAGGAGGCATTGCCTCTGCGGCCCGGATCCTGGGGGACGGAGATCCGGTGGAGGGGGGCTCGTTGGAGCCGTTCCTGCTGCGAGCGCTGGCGAGGGATGCAGGCGGTCGTCTCGCCTTCCAGGCCGTACCGGCGCCGGGACCAGGGGGTGCCACCTACGTAGCCCGAGACGACGGAATTCCGAGCCGCGTCGCCGGGCCGGGAGACGTCATCGATCCCGCGGTAGTGATCCAGGCGCTGCCCCAACTTGCCGCCACGCTCGCCGGCGTGGTGCACGAGACATCCAATACGCACAGCAATACGCTCCAAATCCTGTGGCTCGCGACGCCACGACTGTCCCCGGGAAACGATCCGGCGTTCGATGAAACCCCGCTCAACCTCGGCGGCATGCCGTCGCCCGACGGCGGCACTTACATCGGGGGAATCGGGGGGATTGTGTCCCCGGGCATCCTGCCGCCGTTCGCGGAGAGACTCGGCTCCGACGGCGACCGCTACGTTGTGTCGCTGGAGAATACGACTGCGGGCCCGGAAGAGCTGGTGCTCTTCGATCTCCGTCCCAACCGTGCGCCGGTCGCCGACGCAGGCGTCGATCAAAGGCTCGAGTGCACCGGCCCCGACGGGGCCGAAGTCACGCTCGACGCGGGCGGCTCCACCGACTCGGACAACGACCCTCTCCAGTACACCTGGACCGGGCCCTTCGGAACGGTGAGTGGTCCGATGCCAACCGTCACCCTGCCTGTCGGCAATTGGACGATCACCCTTACGGCGCACGATCCATCGGGGGAAAGCGGCGTCAACACCCTGATCGTGCTCGTACAGGACACCGTCGCCCCCGCCATCGTCGTGCGGGCGCTCCCCGATCGCCTGTGGCCGCCGGACGGCCGGCTGGTGCCGGTCTCCTTCGCAGTGACCACACACGACGTCTGCGACGCGGCGCCGGGGATCGTCCTGGAGGCGCTTGTGAGCGACGATCCGAAATGGGACCCTGTGCAGAACGTGAGCGATGCGGCTTTCGGCACCGACGACCACAGTGTGTATCTTAGGGCCAGACGCAGTGGTCGCCTCGACGGACGCTCCTACACCGCGACCTATGTCGCGACCGATCGCTCGGGAAATCGTGCTCACACCGCAGTCACCATCCTGGTGCCGCACGACCGAGGGCGCTGACCCGATCCGATTCTGGCCCAAGGCTCCATCCGCATTATCCATTTGCTGAAAGCCTTGTGGCCCTACTGGGTTCGCGCTTGAAGGACTAACCGTATGCGAAAAGGGTTTACGAGAAAGCCGCAAGTCGACGAGCCCGCGGTGCGAGTCAAGAACTACATCACGCCGAGCGGCCTGCAGCGCCTCAAAGACGAGCACCGGTTCCTGCTCACCAGGGAACGACCGGCAGTAACCAAGGTGGTGGCGTGGGCCGCGAGCAACGGCGATCGCAGTGAAAACGCCGACTATCAGTACGGCAAGCGGCGGCTGCGCCAGATCGATGGCCGGATTCGCTTTCTCACGAAGCGAATCGATGCCGCGGAAGTGGTGGACCCGGAAAGTCCGAGAGCGGGGCAGGCGGCGACGCGGGCATTCTTCGGAGCCACCGTGCGCTATGCCAATGCCGCAGGAAATGAGCGAGTGGTGTGCATCGTCGGCACCGACGAGGTCGACCTCGATCGCGACCACATCAGCTGGGTGTCGCCTCTGGCGCGCGCCTTGATGAAGTCCGCAGCGGGCGACCGAGTGGTTCTGCAAGCGCCGGGCGGTACAGAGTACCTGATCGTCCTGGAAGTGTGTTACGAGCGCATTCTCGTGAAACCGTTCCGTGAACCACCTGGAGCCGAGGCCTCGGCAAAGGAACGCTCCGCCGACGCCGCTCGACCTGACGAGGGTTAGTGGATGCGCGCGTATTCCATTTGTCTGAGCCCGTACGCTTCGTGGGGCGGGAGTCTAATATTGCCGGAGGTCTATTTCCCGGCGGCGGTGAGGCTGGGCCAGTTCGTGATGGCGTGGAAGCCGATGCTGGTCAGGCTGGTGGTGGGAACATTCAAGAGGAAACGCTGGCCGTCGGGCGTGACATCCCCGAAGACCTCCAAAAATCCGGTCTCCGATCGCTCCGAGAGCTGGAACAGCCGGACCGGCGTCCCGGGAGTGCCATGCCAGGGCACCGCCATCAGATACCCGTCCCCTGCCTCGTAGAACAGCTCCTTGCCATCGGCGCGCCACTTCGGGTTGCCGCCACCGTCGGTGGAGATCTGCCACTGGCTCTGTTCGCCACTCAGGTTCCGGACATACACCTCGAGGCGCCCCGACACGTTCGAGATGAAGGCGAAGCACGTGCCATCGGGGGATGCCTGGGGCCTCTGCTCCAAAAAGGGCGTGCGCAGGATCACCGTCGGCTCTCCCCCGCCCGCGGGCAGCATGACGATGTCCTGCTCGGTCTTGGGATCCTGACTCGCGAACAGCAGCCGCTTGCCGTCCGGCATCCAGCTTCCCAGAGTCTTCCACGTGTTCGACTCATACAGCACCTGCGGCTCGCCGCCGCCGGCAGCCGGGGTGATGCACAGGTCGCCAACTCCCTTGGGCTGGCACACGAACAAGATCCGGGAGCCATCGGGACTCCACGCCGGGAAGGCGTATCCAGCAGCTTGCGGCGTCAGGCGGACCGCGCGACCGGAGTCCAGCTCGCGCACCCAGATGTTGGAAACTGAGCTATCCCCTTCGGCCTGTATGTAAGCGACTTTGCGCCCGTCGGGGGAGATCCTCGCCGTCTGGTAGAACCCGGGCGGACCCAGGCTTCCCCCCGGTCGTCCCAGGCGATCGAACCAGCGCAGCTCCGAGATTCGCCGCGACTCGGGAAGAAACACGATGGTGCCGTCGCCGGCGGCCGCGAACGGCACGAAATTCTTCGCCTCCCAGTAGCTCAGCTTGTCCGGGACGATGGGCACCGCATCCCCCTCCAGCCGCAGCGCCCTGGCGTCGAAGCGCCAGGCGTAGAGATTCGCGGAGCGCCCGTAGATCAAGTATCCGGGCTCGACATACTGGGCGTTGGAGGAGTCCCCTATCAGCACGGAAGCCTTCGGATCATCCAGCGACGCGAGCATCAAGCGGCCCTGCTCTTCACGCCCCTCGACCCGCGCCCGGGACAAGTAGAGGAAATGCCGGCCGTCGGGAAGGAACACCGGCCAGCGATGCGTCGACTCCGTTTGCGGGTCGTACTTGGTCACCTCTTCTGCCTTGCCCCCGCTCGCCGGCACACGCAGGATCGACGAGGTGATGTTCGGCGCAAACAGGATTATCCCCTCACGGCTCCAGGTCGCACCGCGTCCGGAGGGCGCGTCAGCGAGGACCCTGGGGGATCCTCCCCGCAGGTCGATGGTCTTCAGCTTCCCGTCCGCGAAGCCGAGGCTGCCGCCATCCGGCGACCAGAACGGGTATACGGCCCCGCCTGTCTCGGCGAGGGGTCGGGCCTTCATCTCCGTGAGGTTGCGCAGCCAGATTTGCCTGCGGCCATCGGCGGCGGCAGCCACGAACGCCAAGGTTTTGCCATCGGTCGAGAGCGACAGCCCCATCAGATCGAAAGGGATGATGGCGTTGCCCGGCGGCGGCATGATCGTGGCGCGAAACGCCCGCGGGGCAGGCTGGGCCGGCCGCATCAGGGTCCCCCAGGCCAGCGCCACGGCCGCCACTCCCAGCACGCCCGCCAGCCCCCAGGCCAGCGCCTCGCGCGTCCTGCGCCGCACGGTGATCGGCGCCGCGACTTCCGCCTGCGACCCCGCCTCCGCAATCCACTGCAGCTCCGCCCCCACATCGCGCGCACTCTGCCACCGGTCCGCCGGGTCCTTCTCCAGACACCGCCGCACCACATGATCGAGCGCCGCCGGGGCCACCGGGACCATCATCTTTATAGGGGCCGGCTGCGAGCTGACGATGGCGGCGATCAGGCTGGTCATCGAGCCCCCCTGGAAGGCCCGCTTGCCCGTCGCCATCTCGTAGAGTACCGTGCCCAGCGAGAAGATGTCGGTGCGCGCGTCGGCGTCGGTCCCTTCCAGCTGCTCGGGCGCCATGTACTGGAACGTCCCGAGAATCGTCCCCTTGGCGGTCAGCGGCCGCTCGGATTGCATCGCCGTCGCCAGCTGCGAGGAGGTGCTCACCACCGCGCTCACCGGCGGCGCTCCGCCCGTGGCGGTGCGCGCCAGGCCGAAATCGAGCAGCTTCGCCCCCGCCTTCGTGAGCATGATGTTGCCCGGCTTCAAATCGCGATGGATGATCCCCTGGCGGTGCGCCGCATCCAGGGCGGATGCGATCTGCGCGCCGATCTTGAGGACCTCGTGAATCGGCAGCGGGCCGCGCGCCAGCCGGCCGGCCAGCGACTCCCCGTCGAGCAGCTCCATGACCAGGTAATCGAGGCGGGCCTGCGCCCCCTCCCCGGCCCCGACCGAGGTGTGGCCCACGTCATACAGCGTGCAGATGTGCGGGTGGTTGAGCGAGGAGATCGCCTTGGCCTCGCGCTCGAAGCGCTGGCGCAGCTGCTCATCGCCCGCCAGCACCGCCGGGATCGCCTTGATGGCGACCTCCCGGTTCAGCCGCGTGTCACGCGCTCGATGGACCTCTCCCATGCCACCGGCGCCCAGAGGCGCGATGATTTCGTAGGGTCCAAGCTTGGTTCCGGGAGGCCAGCTCATGAGGGCGAAACGATACAGGTTTCGTACATTCCGGGCAACCGATCAAGCCGCTGGTTCTAATGAGCATCGTCCTTCATCCGCTGGACGAGACGGGAGAACTCGGAGGTGTCGCGGAGCGACGCGAACCAGGTTGTAGAAGGCTTCCGCTTTCTGGGGAAAGCGCTTGGTGGTCTCCGTGCAGACCTCCACCGCACGAGCCAGATCGCCGGTCTGGATCAGCTGATCGCACAGGTTGCTGAGCGCGCTGGCACTCATTTCCAGGCCTTCGGGGTCGCGCCGGTTTTCCGTCAACTCCACCGCTTTGGTGTAGCGCTGGGTGGCTTCTTCGACCGCTCCCGCGGCCGCGCCCCCCAGGCGGTGCTGCTCCATCAGGCTGGCGCCGAGGTTGATGTAGAGATACGGCATTTCCGGGTCCAGCGCCAGACCTTCGCGCGCCTGCCTCTCGGAGCGCTTGAAGAACTCGAGCGCCGCGGCCCCCTCCGCCGCCCGGCCGCGCGCCAGGAGGTTGAAGGAGAGCGCCTGGTTCCCCGCCGCCCCCGCGTCTTGCACCCCTTCGAGAAGCCGCCCCCCCTCCTCGGGCCGTCCCGTCGAACCCTGTTTTCATCACGCGACGGACTTCCACGCCAGGGACAGCTTCTTCTGCGTGGCAGCACAATCACGCAGGTACAGATTGATTAGCGTCTGATACGGAATCCCTGACTCCTGAGACAAGGTCTTGAAATACTTGATGGTGTGCTCATCAAGTCTAATTGTTACCTGTCGCTTCAGCCGGGCCGCGTAGGGGTTACGACGTCCCTTCGAAAAGTCATACTCCTTCTTCATGCTCTCCACCTTTGGTTATAGGTTTTGCGCTCTGCTCGAGACGCTCTACGTGCCGAGATGATTCTGATGACATCAGGTGCTATTCGGTAACAGTGCGCAACAACGAGAGTTCGAAGCTTTGAGCTGAGACCCAACAAGAGGAAACGATCCTCCTGACTCGAGTGCTCAGGATCGTCTATAAGGATGGCAAATTCGTCCGAAAACACTGTCTCGGCCTCCTCGAATGAGACCCGGTGCTTTCTGGCATTCTCTACAGCCTTGTCGGGATCCCACTCGAATCGCAGATCCGGCATACATACAGTGTACGTACATCGTAGGAGCTAGTCAAGTCCAAAGCCTCAGTGCGCCATTCTCACTTTGGTGGCGTGAACGTGAAATACCCTCGGACGTCATTGTCTTCGTCAACATGGGCGATGAGCTCTGCTTTGTATTTCGCGCCATCACGCGTTATCTTCAGAATACCCTCGGTTGCGACTTTGTTGTTTCCAGGGGGCTCACAGAATGTGACGTTGAGTGTTGGAGACAACTTGTACTTTCCCGGTGTCTTCGGAAGCGTGACTATCAATTTCGAGAGGCCATATCGCTTGAACTCGTCGGGTTCTTCGTTCTCAAAAAGCGTAACGCCATTGCGGTCCTTGTTGCTGAAAAAGGCGTCGTGATACGCAAATAGTCCCCGCCACTCTTTCCCGGAATGGCGCCCGGCAAGAGGCTGATTCGGGACAGCGTTCGGCAGTGAGGAATTGGATTTAGCAGGAGGCTTCACGGTTATGGTGAGTCCACCCGATAGGTCCTTCGCCTTGAGCAAGGGAGTGAAGTCACTGGGTTGATTGGAGGCGAGGGACTTGTGAAACCGCCACGTTCCATCCTGTTTCAAGAACAGGTATGAGATGTAGCCTTCACCCTTGATATGAAAAGGATACTCAGCATTCTCTCCCGGGCCCGCATCGCGTACTGCTTCACTCCCCGTCTTCTTGTCGGATGGCCAGTCCCCCGCTTCCGTCTCTTTCATTTGTTCCGCTTCTTGATTGAGATATTCTTCCGCGTATTTCACCTTCACCTGAAGAATGGCACGGTCCGCCGTCCCGCTCTCCATAATGATCGTGAGCGAGGCGTATCTGTCTTCCGGAGGCATCTTCTCACTTAAGTCTGTCTTGCCCTGAGTTGCTTGATACAATCCGGAGACGATCGCGAAGTTCTCCTTGGATACAACATTCCGCCACTGCTCTAATGTGGCACCTTTGCGTTGAAGTTGAATGTAGGAATTCAGTGCTGTCTTTGGCGATGACAGGTCAGATTGAGCCGTCGCGTTTGCCGCGATCGCTCCCGCCAACAGAATTCCACACAAAACATTTGCTTTCATTCTCGCTTCTCCCCGTTGCAGAACGCTCGGCGTCCCCAACCGCCCATGACCACCGTGCCTCGTGGCGTGGTCAGCGGTCGATAACGGCCATGTTCCCTTCGTCGTGGCGCTTCCCGGCGGCTGGCGTGAGGTTGTTCAGCCGTTCGATCTGCTCGAAACTCAGCTTCACGCAGTCGGCAGCTGTGTTCTCCTCGACGCGGGCGACCCTCTTGGTGCCCGGAATCGGGGCGATGTCGTCGCCCTGCGCGAGCAGCCAGGCCAGAGCGATCTGCGCCGGTGTCGCACCCACTTCTGAGGAAACGGCCTGAACCTCGTCGACAATTCGCAGGTTGCGCTTGAAGTTCTCGCCGGTGAAGCGCGGGTTGGTCTTGCGCCAGATGTGTCGGACCTTGCCCTCAGCGACCAGCTTGGCCAGGGCGCCGACGGTCTCTTCGATGGGGGGTGCTCGGATCGACGCGGTGCTGGTAGCACAGGTCGATGTGGTCCGTGCCGAGCCGTTTCAGGGAGCCCTCGACCGCGGCGCGGATGTTCGCCGGGCTGCTGTCGAGGACGCCAGGGCCCCCACCGGAGTGCGAGACGATGCCGAACTTCGTCGCCAACACCACCTGGTCGCGGCGGCCCTTGATGGCCCGACCAACCAGTTCCTCGTTGAGGTAGGGGCCGTAGATCTCAGCGGTGTCGAGATGGGTGACGCCAAGATCCAGCGCCCGGTGAATGGTACGGACGGACTCGGTGTCGCTGCCAGCCCCGATGTTGTAGTAGCCGGACATCGACATGGCGCCGAGTCCTATGCAAGAGACGTCGAGCCCGCCAATTGAGATGTGCTTCATGGCAATCCGGCTCCTTTCTTGGATTGATAAAACCATTCCGTTTCGCATGGAGCTCCTGCGAGAAGTGGCACGTACCTCATTGGTCGTTTCTCAGTACCAACAAAGTTACAACACGGACTTCCGGATTAATAACAATAAATTCTTGAAAGCCATCGCGGCGACTTTGGGAAAACTGCTGCTCTTGGGAAGCACCTGATTTGGCGAGATGGAGTGTCTTTGCATGATCCAGATCTATCTCATGGATCAACTGCTGGATCTGTTCGGTCGCGTCAGGCTTCGGCAACTTGTAGCTTGCATCTGCCCAGAACGCTTCGATTGCCTGCCGAGCCAAGAGCGCATCGATCGGCTCGAAGTCTTCAAGCCGAATGTCGGACAGGACGAATGGACCGTGCATATCCACGCTGTCATGCTGGGCTGAATCTGGGGTCAGGAATGTGTCACGGTATGCCCGGTGCTGCAGCATGGCCGTGAGTAGAGATGCCGCGTTCGATTTTGCCTCAAACTTGAACCGCTTCGCGACCACAAACCGATAGCCGTCTCCAGCCGCGAAACTGAGCTCACCAACCTGGCTCAACATAGCAACTCGTCCCTTCGTGCAACACAACGTTTAGCATAGCCCGCCGCTCGGAGCGCCGGCGGATTCTGCCCTGTCAGAAGCGTGCCACACGCCGCCGGCTTCAGCCAGCCGCTTACCGGCAGAGCACAGAGCTCACAAGCTCCGTGTCCATATACTCCGTCACCTCGAGGATCTTGCCGTCTCCAATCCTGAATACGTGACAGTAGGTGTTGTTGTACTGCTGTCCCTCTGTCGTTTCGGCCTGACCTTTCGACTGCACGACCACGAAGTCACCCTCCGCTACCATGTTGTCAACCGTGGTCCTGATGCCCGACTTCAACTTGCCAAAGACAGGCCCCAGAAGCTCCTTGATGAGGGCTTCCTTGCCTTCGTATTTGCCAGACAGCTTCGTAGTGCCAATGTTCGTCCATACTACACGGTCGTCAATGAGCTCAAGGCACCGTTCCAACTCCCCATTGTTGCCTGACGCAAGAAAAGAGCGTACAAGAGCTTTGTTCTCAGTCGCCCCCATCGAACCCCCTCCTGAGACATGAAGCTGAAGATCCGTGACTTGCACCATGAGCACCATCATTCCACGATCACTACCTTTGGAGTGGCGCTCCCCACGCTCGAAGTACACGGCTTGACCTGTGTGAACCTCGACCCGACGCCCGTCGGCGCCCGCGGCCCAGTCTGAACCAGCGATGACGAGAAACAGCTGCCCAAAGCCGGTCGAATGTTCACCGATCTTGCCCCCAGGCTCGAAGTGCAGACAATGAACATGGGCATCTCCGCGCCCGTCAGCGAGGAGCCGACTTGACGCGGCCACGCTCTCGAACAGCGTGATCGGTTCAGAGCGGGCTGTGGAGAATTTGATCAGTCGCATTGCTCTGACGCCAAACGCATGGTTAAGCCGTTGCTATTCTAAACCGCTCGCAGAAGTTCAGGGTCATCCGTCTTAGGTGATCGTCGAGCAGTGCCAGAGCTGAGGCAGCTATGTCGCTCGGGACACCGCCGTAAAATGGCTCAGCGATTGCTCCAGCGATGCAAGCGAGAGTATCCGCATCTCCGCCCAAAGAGACCGCGTTTCGAACCGCGTCCTCGTAGCTGTCCGATTCGAGAAAGGCAATGAGCGCCGGCGGCACAGTTTCCCGGCACGATTCATCAAAGCGATAATTGGGACGGATTTGGTCCAGTCGCTCATTCAGGTTGTAGTGGAACAGGCGCTCAACCGTGTCCTTGATCGTCTTCTTGGACTCACCCGTCCGGGCCAGGAAAACCGCCAGCGCAGCAGCCTGTGCGCCACGGATGCCCTCCGGGTGATTGTGGGTCACCTCGGCACTTCGCCTTGATTCGGCCATGACCAGCTCGGGCGTATCGAAGACATAGGCGACAGGACTCACTCGCATCGCGGACCCATTTCCCCAACTATTGTACGGCTCCTGATCATCCGAACCAGCCCAAAACGTGAAGCGCATTCCATATCCCGCCATCGGATACTTGAGGAAGTGCTTGCGAAGTGTCTCCACGTAGGGAAGCCCCGTCATGAGGCTGTCCGCGACCGCAACCGTCAGAACGGTGTCATCAGTGAACCTGCAATCAGCATCGAAGAGCGGGAAGTCGGTAGTCTTCGTGCCAGAATACTCGTGCACCGACCCGATGATGTCCCCGGCTATCGCCCCAAGCATGACAGACCCTTTCCTATCGGCCTAACGCCCCGCTCACCTGCGGTGCGCTCGTTCCTGAGATCTCTTACATGATGACACTCGCACCGGCGACTGCAAGCGCTCGTTAGGCCGACTTGCGAGGGCGTCGTCGATCAGGAGCCGGCGCGTCACTTGAGGACCGCGTTGATGATGACTTCTTGCTCGCCGCGAGTCCATGCGGCCTCGACGGCACCGTCAGATTGCCCGCTGATTCGCCCGAGGATCAGAAGGGCGGGCAAGGCGTGCCCCTTACTTTTCCATCGGGCTATCTCGACGAGCGGCGTCACCGCTTCACGGCGTAGCTTCGTCAGGAGCGCTGGATCGCGGCGCTCAGAAATCCCCATGAGCGCCAGCGACGCCTTGTTGCGGTCAGTCCACACCGGCGAGTTCAGCAGCGCGATGAATGGTTCGTACGGGACTCGGACGATCGGCCGCCCCGCAACCGGACTCATCCTGGCGAAAACCGACAGGGCCCGCATGGCATTATTCCGGACATTTTCGACCGGGTCGCTCATTGCGAACACGAGATCACCAACTATCTCTTGCTTGTCGGCGACATAGCCCAGGACCTGCGCGGCCAGCGCCCGGTGCTCAGCATCGGACGAGTTCCGCAGGACTGAGCGCAATGACCGACGGTCCCGGGCAGCGTAGCTCACGAAACGCTCCTGCACGGCCCGGGCCGCGGCATCGTGGAAGAATGCATGGCCCTGCGAATCGTCCTCAGAAGCATCTCCACGTTGGATCGCCGCCGTGACCGCCTCCGAGAAGTCCTTTCCGGCCTGGACAATCTCTGCCGACAGCCGAATTTTCCCGCGGGGTGCCGCATGAAAGTGCAAGGTGGCCTGGCCCTTCTCTTCGATACCCACGTAGACGATCACGCGGCCCGCATCGCAACACACCGGGTTCACGTGCGCGCGCAACACTCCGGGCAAAATCGAGAGCCGTCGCTCCGACTCCGCAATGAAAGCTGGAGGTCCGTCGGTTTCAAACGAGATGCTGTCGCCCTCCTTGAACGTCAGCGCCTGACGAGCCTTGCTTGGGGTGACTCGACTGAGTCCATAGAAGTCCACGATCCCGATCTCGAATTCCTGGCCGGCCGCCTCACCGGCTCCCGCGATAAGCGCAAGGGTAAGGCCCAGAGCGGTTGTCGTCATGCGAGCAGACGTTCCGGTGGTTATCGAAAGTGTATTTTTACTCAGCCGCTTGGTCACCCAATGCCCAGCGCACGATGCGTGAGTCGACTGGCTTGGCAAATCGCCACTGCCGTTGTCGAACGAGGTGCGTGACAGACCTGCACAACTCTCGGCAGTCGAAGTACCGAATCGCCCCACATTCGAGCACAGGAATCACAGCAAGTGTGCATTGAACGCAGCAATGTGTACCCTTCGGATAGCCGTGGTGAAAATGTGAGCGCATGACGCCAAACGCCAAGTCCCTCTCCACGTGCTCATAGAACTCGGATCCCCCAAACCTCTTGCCCAGCGCCTTCTGACCGGCAACGAGCAGGGCGCCGCGAAGAAACGTTCCAACAGGCGCCCCTGAAATCGAGAACCCCGCAGAGTGCCGGATGCTGGTTGGCAACTTTAACCTTGGAAAGGACTCGAACTGGTGAGGCACGACGTCTCGAACGAACGAAACGTCCTTCGGGGAGAGGCGTCCTCTCCCGCGCGACCGATCCGCCACGTCCCAAAGGATATCGAAGTCCATATCTTCACCACTCCCCACGGGTGTGGGGTCCGACTACGCCTTGCGTACTGGGTACCGCAGGTGTGTAACGCCGACGCCCCGGATCACCGTCGAGACGTGATGCGTGGGATTCCTCATGACTATGACGCACACCAGGAGCTTAATCCGGATGTTAGCCGTCTTTTTTCTGCGCTTGAATGCAAGCGCGATCGTACGCTTCCCAATAACGTGGTCCGTCCGCACAAAAATCGGTCAGAAGTATGGGGATCCCTGCAGGATCTCTTATTTCAAAGGAGTCAAACCACATGTAAAGGTCAAGAGTGCTATTGGAATGGCGCTGGAGCAGCGAGATAGAATGCGATCTGCCTGATTCCCCAGCTTCCCACAGCAAGCTCGTACGGTCCTTCCATCGGTCGTTTTGGGGAACGTCCCAAAACTCTCCACCTACAACTGGGAGCCTTCCAAACGTGCGCACAATCTCACAAAGTTCCTCAAGTTGAAAAGGGACAACCGGCGCAGCGGGATTGCTCCATATACCTATACGCAAGGAGGCAGCGACGCGACCGACGTTTTGAAACAAGAACAAAACACGTCTGTCGGCCGGCAGCGAGAGAATCTGGAAGGTCACCTTCGCTTCACGGGACGCAGCATCGACCTCAACCTCGAGCAGGCTGGCCCAATTCAAAGTGACATCTAGAGCGTGGCGTACTTCGTCTGTAATGACCATGCATTTCCTTGTACGGCTAACGGATAGTGCTTCAGCGGCGGGCGCCCTCAGATTTCTATTTCACCCTCCATGTAGAAAACACATGACCCTTCCAAATCGACCCGATCGCCGGCTAGTCGGCAAACGATCTCCCCCCCTCGCCGAGAGGCTTGGTAAGCCCGGAACTCCGTCTTTCCAAGTCGTTGCGCCCAATAGGGGGCCAGCATGCAATGCGCGCCGCCTGTTACGGGATCTTCGGGAATTCCATTGGCAGGAGCGAAATAGCGACTCACGAAGTCATAGCCTTCGGAACCCTGGGCGGTAACGATGACGCCGCCGCGATCCAAACGAGCGAGCCCATCCATCCTTGGCGCAAGCTCGCGCACGGTCAATACGCTCTTCACCAAGACCAGGTAGTCGAACTCGTTCGCGAAAACCTCGACCGGCACAACTCCGAGGGCGTCAGCCAGTCCGTCTGGGGCCGGAACTCGCGCTGAGCGTCGGGCAGGAAAATTCATGACGTAGCCACCATCCTTTTGGCTTACCGTTAACGGGCCGCTCGCGGAAGAGAACACGACTCGTTGACGCCCAGGCTCGAGCCGCTCCATCACTACTGCTGCACTGGCTAACGTGGCGTGGCCGCAAAGCGGTACTTCGACGGTCGGAGTAAACCAGCGCAGCCGGTAGTCGCCCTTGTCGGGAACGAGAAAGGCGGTCTCGGCCAAATTGTTCTCGGCGGCGATCGCCTGGAGCACGGCATCATCTAGAAAGACGTCTAGCAGTACAACTGCCGCGGGGTTGCCTGCAAACCGGCGAGCGGTAAAGGCATCCACCTGGAATATTTTCGTGCGCATCGAGACTTTCCTTTACGTATCAGATCTGGCCACCGGACAATGATGGCTGCGACCACGGAACGCACGCGCATATGCTGTCCTTCTCAATGCGGCCCCTCAAGGAAACCGGAAAACTCCCACAGGACGGTTGAGGAAGCAGCTCCCGGCTCCGAACGCGACAGGGTGAGTATGGACTGCCTGTGTGCTGCGCCCACGAGAAAGGCGGCACTACTGAACGAAGTCTGGCGGCAATGATTCTCTATGTTCCTCATCATTGCCTCGTCGCGGAGCGTGTCGGTTCTGATCCACAAGTCGTAAAGCTCAGCGAGCCTCTGGTCCGAACGGTAGCCTTAGTGGCTGTGTTTGCATCGAAATCATGTACGTAAGCCTAACTACGTTTATACGGAACTAGGATATTGTTTAGGGCTGCGGGCCTGCACGCACAAAAAATAGCACTGCGAGCAGTCCCCGGGGCTAAGCTTTTGTGTTGACTAGTTAGCCGGGATCGATACGCTGGAATCAAGGGCGATCCCTATCGAAAGTGGCTTTATTCAGCCGGCCGGAAAGCTTGGTGGAACTATACGCCGCGGTGCGGGAATGGCGCAAGGCGGAGCCTCGTGGACGATGCTGCCCCGCACTCCCATCGCGCCAAGAGGCTATACTTTGAAGCTTAGTACGCCGCGCCCATCACACTGGAGGTAAGCGAGTATGCCAAGGTTCCTGATTGAGGTCGCCCACGATGCGGAGCAGATCGCATGCGCCAGGGCCGTCGAGGAGTTCTTCAAGACCGGGTCCCATTTCTTCACCCATGCCGACTGGGGTTGCTTCGACGGGGAGCATAAGGGATGGATCATCGTGGAGGTCGACAGCCGGAATGAGGCCCAGGCCATCGTGCCGCCCATCTTCCGGTCCCGGGCAAAGATCGTTCAGCTCAACGCGTTCACCCAGGACCAGCTCGACGACATCATTAGTAGTCACAAGCCGTAGCCGCATCCGATTTGAAGTAAGCCCTCGAGGTAGTGCGCAATCTTGCGCGATTCGACCCCCTCGACCAGATACAACGCAAAATGCGCCAGAGCTTTTCCGTCTCAATGTGACTCAGGTCACGAGACTTTTTCTCCGAACACGCTATCCTGCGGAACGCCGCGACGGCGCCAACGAAAAAGCTCAGAAGACTCGGCTTCGCCAAAGCTGCCCGGGCACGCGCTGGAATTTCCTGTCGAGCTGCCGGAAACACCCAGCCAGAGCCTGTTTGGCCGCAGGGAGCGGGAGCCCGCGCATCTTCGTCCCTCGCCGCCGGAAGACAACGAACATCCGTTCAGCGATCCCCCGGTGACAGGCCGGAAGCTTTCCGCCCGGGGAATTGAGGCTTCGAAGCCGCAACGGCATGGGTATTGCTCGATTTGGACCTATGAGGGAAGAGGATCTTCAATAAGGAGAGGGAGCCATGAACAAACTGTGGTGGGTGCCATCAGCTCCGAAAAAGATGAGCAGGCGACGGCTTGTGGGTGCCGCAGGGGTGACACTGATGCTGGTCGGCATCACTGCCGGCTCTGCTGGTGCTGCGACTACAATTCCCGTGCTGTGGAGCGCCGGAGGACTCGATGCGGGCACCACGGGAGCCGGCCAGGCAGGCCGGATGACCTCCGACGCGGCGGGCAACGTTACCGTGGTGTCGGGGCCCAGCGGCGGGCGTGATCTGGCGGTCACCTCGTACACGCTGGAGGGAACCCTGCGGTGGCGTCGCACGATCAGCCCCTCGTTGGGAACGTTTAGCGGTGACTGGGCGGTGGCGGCTCCCAACGGCGATATCGTGGCGGTCGGTCACAACGTTACCTCCAGCGGCAATCCCATCGCGATCACCATGGTCCGCTACGCGCCCGATGGAACGCTAATGTGGCGGGTGGACCTCGCTCGCACCTCTCCCAACGTGGCGCGGCTTCTGGTCGATGCCGGGGGCAATGCCTATCTGGCGTTCAACTCGGTGGGTGACGGACAGGACATCCAGGTGCACAAGTACAACCCCTCCGGCGGCCTGGTCTGGTCGCAGGTGGTCTCGACAGGCTTTATGGCCAACGACGTTGCCACGTCGCTGGCGTTGAGTCCGGACGAGACCGATGTGGTGGTAACCGGGAATATCATCGGCGGGGCCACCTGGATCACGGCCGCCCACAACGCCCTAACGGGTGCGCGCCGGTGGTTGGTGACGGCGGCCGAGGGCATCACCGCCCGGGACGTCGTCGTGGATGCGACCCGGGTGTACGTGACCGGCCAGGGCAATGTCGGAATCTCCGGCTTTCTCACGGTGGTCGCCTACAACCGGGCGACCGGGGCACGGCTTTGGCGAACGGACAAGAAGCCGACTGACGGCACCGCCGCCGCCGGTCTCCGGATGGACCTGGCTCCCGACGGGAGCCTCGTCGTGGCCGGTCAGGCCGCGCGCGGGTTCCTCGACTGGTACACGGTGGCCTTCGAGACCAATGGGGTCGCCCGGTGGGAGGCCGTTCGAGATGGTGGTTTGAACACGGACGAGTTCCCGGCCGGTGTGGTGGTGCTGGCGGATGGCACCACCGTGCTGACGGGGCGTGGTGGTCCCAACCTTCCGGGCGGGTTCATCCAGGGCGTCACGGCCGGATATAGCCCGACCGGGACGCTGCTTTGGGAGGCTTTCTCGAGAATGGAGACGATCTGGCCGACCGCCCTTCCCGATGGCAACGTGTGCGCCTCGGGAGGCTACGACGCCCTGATCACGTGCTGGCAGGTCTCGGGTGGGCTGAAGGCGGTGATGTCCGCCACTCCGTCGACCGGCACCGCGCCCCTGACCGTGACTTTCGATGGCTCCGGATCTACCACCCCCAACGGAGTGGTGACCTCATGGGCATGGCTGTTCGGGAATGGCGCCTCGGGCACGGGATCTGAGGTGACCTACGTGTACACGACTCCCGGGACCTACACGGCCACGCTCACGGTCACCGACAGCGCCGGTGCGTTGAGCACGGCCACGAGCACCATAGTCGTGAACCCCCTTCTTCCGGCCGCCCCAAACAACCTGACGGCCACAGCGCTCACCAGAGGCTCAATCGGCTTGAAGTGGACGAATGGGACCACCGACCAGACCGAGGTCCAAATCGAGCGCTGCACGGGATCCAGCTGCACGAACTTCACTCAAGTGGCCGTGGTGGCGGGAACTGCAACGACCTTCACCGACAGCGGGCTCGCAAAGCGGACGACGTACAGATATCGCGTGCGGGCGCACAGCGCGCTTGGCAATTCGCCCTATTCCAACATCGCCAGCGCGCGAACGAAGGGGTAGCTCCAGATAGAGGGTCCAAGTTTCGTTCCAGGGGCCAGCTCATCTGGCCCCTTCCTTTTTATGGTAGACTCCCGCCTCCAACAGACCCTTCCCTGGTGTGCGCCCATAGCTCAATTGGATAGAGCGTCGGACTACGGATCCGAAGGTTGCAGGTTCAACTCCTGCTGGGCGCACCATCCTTACTTACCCTCTGACTTGCTTGCACCCTTTTTTTTCGCGAAGGTGGCCATCGCCTCATCGAGGATCGACCGCGCCTCCTTGGCGCTCTCCCAGCCGAGCACCTCGATGTCCTTCTCCTTGAGCGCATTGGTCGCGGCAAAGAACGCTTCGAGCTCCGTGCGCAGCGCCTCCGACAGCTCGCGCACGTCCTTCAGATTGTGATTAGTGTGCGATCCGAGCGGAACGACAAACAAGCGGTCGTTGCGCGCCTTCTTGCTCTTGCGCACGTCGTTCATCTTGAGCACGCCGATGATGTTGCAAAGCAGCAGCATGCCCGGGAAGGTCGCCGCGCTGTGAACGATCATCACGTCGAGGGGATCGCCGTCGCCACCAACCGTGGAGGGAATGAACCCCCAATCATAGGGATAGCTCAACCCGACGTGAAGAGACTTGGACATGGCAAAAAGCTTCATCTCAGCATCGTAATAAAACTTGGCTTTCGATCCGCGAGGCGTCTCGACGATGCAGTGCACCGAGCCGTCCTCGGCCAGCGCCGGAATCTTGATGAGGTTCATCGCGCGAGCTCCACTGACTGACGGTAGCCCAAAAGTGGGAACCAATCCCACTGTACCCTACCACGAACGCGACTTCGCCAGCCCGCTCCCTCCCACGCCGCGCAACCCGAAGAATCCCAATAGGTTGCCTCCCTACGTGATTCACCCTACGGGTTTTTCCCTATGGGCAGGCACGATAGCGCGCGGTAGGATGCAGGAGTATCAATCCGGTCCTTTCCGATGACTGCTGACCGCATTTGGGGATCGGAAAACTGAAAAAGGAGGATGGTCATGAGAAAACCAGCAAAACTAGCAACCGCCATGTCACTCGTGCTTCTGATGGCCTTACCGGTGGGCGTCTCTTTCGCGGATGACGATGCCAAGAAGGACGCCAAGACTCTGCAAGAGGCCGCCCTGGTTCTCGACGCCCAGACGAGTGCTCCGGACAAGAACATTCCCCAGGAGCTTCTCGCACGGGCCGAGTGCGTTCTGATCTTCCCGAACGTCAATAAGGGCGCCTTCATCGTCGGCGGCAAGGGCGGCAAGGGCGTCGGCTCCTGCCGGCAGGCCGACGGCTCGATGAGCGCCCCGGCGATGTATGAAATCGGCGGAGCGAGCATCGGCTTCCAGTTCGGCGGCTCGTCCACCGACTTCGTCCTGTTGGTCATGAACAAGGAAGGGATGAACTATCTGCTGAAGGACAAGTTCACGATCGGCGGCGAGGCTGCGGCAATCGCCGGCCCGGTGGGGCGCACCACCAACGCGAGCACCGATGCCATGCTGCAGGCTGGCATCCTCTCCTGGTCCCGCTCGAAGGGCCTGTTCGTCGGCGCCGCGCTTGACGGCGCGGTCGTGAAGCCTGACAAGGAGGCAAACGAGGCTCTGTACGGGAAGCCGATTTCCGGACGGGAGATTCTGACCGGCTCCAAGTTGAACACCCCGTCGCCGGCCAAGCCCCTGATGCAGTCGATCAACCGCAACATGTCCGCTGCGGCAGCCAAGGAGGCCGCCGAGAAAGGCTAGTTCCGCTTACATAGCTTCCGGGGAGCCGGAGCTCCCCGGAAGCCCCCTCTTATCGCTCGATCTGCTTTCGCCCCCTGTCGAATATCTCCTTCATCTGATCCGCCATGACGCGGCTGCCGATGCTCCGCTTGAGCGAGCCGCCGGTGCCGGCCACCTGCTCGGTGAACACGTGGCTCATGTAGACGACGATGGTCCCGCCTTCCACCGGCAGGAAGCCCGCGAGCGATTGCTCGGCGTCGTACCCGGCGCTGACGTAGTACTCGCGCCGCGCCACCGCGCGGGCCGCGCCGTCGCTGGCCACCAGGATGTGCGTGAGGACGTAGGTGGGCTTGCCCCGGATGATCGATTTCGACCAGAAGAACTGCTGCTCCATCCCCGGGAGAGTTGCCCGGGGATAGCCCAGCAGTACCGCATGGAACGCCGGCACATGTTCTTGCAGTGCCTTGGCGGCCTGGGTGGCCTTACGCAGATCCGATGCGACATTCGTGGCACGGCCATCTCCCCGGTCGTAGGGAGCGATGCCGTCCAGACCCGATTCCCGATAGGCCTGATAGCGAGCCAGTAGCGTCCGCTGCAGCTGCTGCCGGATCGCTTGCACCGCGGCGCCCGGCGCGGCCTTGAACGCGGCCATCTCGCCGGCGCTGAGATTCACCTTCTCACCCGGCTCGGCTCTCGATAGGGCGTTGGCTTCATCAGCCGTGATTTGCAGCTCAGCGAGGTCGGCCAGGTTTCCTTCTGCACTGAGCTTGCCGTATTGCTTCACCTGGGGATCGGCCGTGATCAGATTGCCCGCCATGATCTCCTTGACGATCGCGTCAGGAGACGTCTTGACCAGAAAGGCCACGGCAAACGTTAGATTCCTCTCGGACACTGCTTGGAGCTTGCCGCTGACGTACTCCCCGCCCAGCACCTTCTGCTTGTCGCTAGCCGAATAGCCCAGGTCCGTCAGCACCTGGTCCGCACTCGGCTGCGCGATAGCGGCGCTCGCGAAACACAACAGGCCCGCGACGCTCGCCACCCGGAGTGGTGCCAAAACCCTTAGGCGGCGCATCTCGCAGTAACTCCCCTCAATTATTTTTATTCTTTTTGGAATACGTACTGTTCCACGAATTGCGTCATCTCCTCCTGGGACTTGTCGTCGAGAAGGATCGAGTAGTCCCGTGCAACTTGTGACCCGAATTCGTAGTTCACGAAGGCGCCCAGCTGCCCCGCGTGCAACACTTCAAGCAGCAGATCCAGCTGCGGCTCCTTCGCCTTCACTTCCCCATCTCTATCGCCCTCATATCGCGCCAGCAGATTCGCCGTGCACTCCAGCTCTTCCGTGTTCGTCCAGGTGTGCTCAGCCTTGCCCGTGAGATCCAGCCGGTGCCCCTCTTCAGCCATCCACACGGCTTTGCAGAGGCCGTAGATCCACCAGTACGTGGTATCCACGAAGTAGATGACGTACGTGTCGCCCTCAGGCCTGGCCATCGCCTGCGGATGGAACAGCTGCTCCCTGGCCCGGAACCCCAGCCGGCTCGACCTCGCGTTGATGGCCTTCAGCAGCGACGGATTTTTCGGAGACATCGCCAGCGCTCGCGCGTAGGAATGGCGGGCCTCCTCCGCTTTGCCCAGCTCGAGCAGCGCGCTGGCTCGAAACCAGTGACCATGGTAGTCATCCGGATTGAGCTCAATCGCCTTGTCGTAATTCTCCAGCGCCGCGACCGGGTTCCCTGAAAACAGGTAGCAATCACCGATGGTCAGGTACAGGACATAGCACTTGGGATCCTTGGCCACCGCGTCGAGGTAGATCGGCAGCGCCTCCCTGTATTTCTTCGCCTGGAACAACGGTTCCGCCTCATTGAGCGCTTTTTTAACACCCAGCGAGAGCTGAAACGGCGAGAGGGAGCGCGAGCCATTAGCCCCCCTGAAGATGACTGGATAGGGCGTTTCAGCCGAGGGGCCACCCTTCGGAAGCCACGGCGGCTGGTAAGCAGGCCAGTCGGCGCCGCTCTTCACGACCTTGCTGGCGTATGAAACCTTGGACTTCTCTCCCATCTCGGCGAATTCAGCCGGAGTGAGAAACTCACCTTTCTTCCGCTCGGTTTCCTCACTGGTCACCCACGTGGTGATTCCCACGACAAGGACGCACCAAACCGCGACGATCTGATTCATATGCGGCGTTACCTCAGCATGCCGTCTTGGGGTTCGGTCCGGGTGTCCACGATGCAGCCTGGCCTCCACAAGGCCTCTTACAAGCCACTCCGGAAATGAAGGCAGGAAACTAGCCTGCGTGCGCTTCGATCGCGTGCACCTAGACCTCGATTGGACAGAACGTCGGTGGGCGAATCCGAAGGTTGCAGGTTCAGCTCCTGCGGGGCGCACCACTCATCGCTCCGCACCGATCGCTAAGCAACCGGTCGCCTTTCTCACCCAAGCCTACCGCCAGCCAGAAGTGGTGCTCCGGCTAGGTCGTGTCTTGCCCATCAACTTCCTTTGTCGGCAGGGTGGCAGCGATAAATTCTACTGCGTCGTAAAATGTGTGCCACCAGACTGTACAATTTGGATCTGGCCTTAGGCAAGCGTATCGATATCGGTAGACACTAGGGGCAATTACTATTTCTGCACTCATCAGTAGTTTCTCCCGGCCCCACCCGAGTATCGGGTTCTGATCGAACGCGACTTCGGTGGCCAGATTAGCACCCACTAGATACTCATCGGTTGGCAGGCGATGGCCCAGTTCCCGAGCGAAGAGGCCAGCAGTGGTACGCGCCACGACCCAGCACAGCCTATCAAGCGACACGCTATACGTCTCCTCGTCTACCACAGGCTTTCCGTCCATAGAGAAGAAAGCGATTCGAGGATCTGTGAAATGCGTCACGGAATCTCCGCTTCTCTGGTCGTTCGAACGAGCGCAATACGGTGCTTCGGACTCGCCGAGCCGCGGGGTTAGACGATACATCGTCGCGAAGGGTGAGCATATCCCGAAAGTACTCATCATCGAGCGCCGAGTCGAGATTGTGCCGGGGGCAACTACGTACCGTGATGAGCGTATTAGGGCGAGGTGAAGGAAAGAGGTTCTTCGGGGGGATATGGTCATCTGTAAGCTGATCGGTAGCACCGCAGTAGACACACTCCTCTGGTCTTCTCATCGTCACCTTGAAGCTCTAGGTGATCTAGCTTCTTGTCTGAAGGGCATACCCAACTCTCGCACATTCTCTGCGAGGCTCGAGAGCGACAGCACATAGGAGCGTCATCTAAAGCAAACCCACTGCTGAGGGGTAGTGTTTTACAATCGCGCCTTCTTGGAAATTTGACCCTCGGCTGTCAGTGCTCCTACATTAACCGCCCGCGCTAGTCTTTCTCGAATCCGTGACTTATGAACTTCAGAGTGCGGCTGTTTTCGGTCACGGTGCGGACGATTTGATCTGAAGCGCCACTCGGGAGCGAGGCTTCGATCTCTAGGGTCACTATCACTTCGGCACCAACCTGACCAGCGAGGTGCGCGACCACCTCGTCAGCGATGCGGCTTGCGTCGCGCCCGACCCGCGCGGGGTCGAGTTGCACAGTGCCGTGAAACCTATGGGGGAGCGGGGCTGCGGCCGCAGCGCTCGTTGTGCCGGTGGCCCCGGAAGCCGTCGCATTGGTCCCGGCGGCGGTCGTGCCAACACCTGTCGCGGCACCTGCCGTCGGGCCTGTCGGGGCCGGCGGCGTCTCGGCATCGATCTGCCGTCTAGCCAGATCCGGCTTCACGAGCAGCCCTGTACTTTCAGTTGTCAGAGCAACGAAGGGTCCAGCGCGTAATCCCTTGTACCGTTGGGCCTCCTCGTCATGGCTCTCGGCGTACGCAAAAGTGTCCGACTGCCACGTCAGCAGCGCCAATCCGTCCCGGATCGCCTGCAATAGCACCTCCGCCCCGGCCAGTCGCGGCAAATACAGATAGCGCCCGAAGTCCTCCACGAGCTGCTTCAAGGGGACGTGGTCGCCGCGCCACAGCGGCACGTCGTCGAGATGTTTCCGGAGGATCGTCGAGCCGAGCGACAGCACCAGTGACTCGTCGCTCCGGAGCTTCTTGCTCGCGCGCACCGCGAGCGCCTCGCTCCCCGAAAGCCTGACGGCCTGGCACGTGATCGCCGCCTGCGGGTTCGCCTGCTCCGGCACGAGCAACCATTGGTACGTCTCGGGCAACCGCGCCGTCACCGCGCCGTCCGCAGCCTGCTTTTGCGTCTCGGCCTGCCGCACCTGGTGCGGGTCGAGGTTGAGCGTGTCCTTCTCCAGCAGGATCGACTCCCAAGCCAGGAACCTGCGCAACGCCTCGTCCAGGTCCTGCAGTCGCACCTTGTCGGCCGCCAAGAACACCAGCGTGTTGCGATAGAGGCGCGGGGTGGTCCCGCGCGACTCCAGGATCGCCCGCGCCGCCACGTCGGCCGCGCTACCGGGCTCCTTCGTATACGGATGCTCCGCGGGCAAAACCACCAGCCGCGCATCGAGGTCGTCGGGAACGTCGGCGCCGGATCGCGGCAGCGGATGGATGCGCGAGAAGTCGCCGGTCCTGCGCAGGTCGGCCCGCAGCCGCTCGTCCAGCTCCTGCGCCACCTTGTCGGGATCGCGCTTGAGTTGCTCGGCACGGTCCTCGGCGAGCTTGGTGACCGTCGGCTGTGTCGCGTACCAGAACCGCGGCCCGTCCTGATAAAGATAGGTGGCCGCCGCTGCGAGCCGCCGCAGCGCGTCGCCGAACACCGCCGGCGACTCGCCCGGCATCACGCAACCGAGCTTCACGCGCCGGTCTTCGAGTCCACGATGCGCTGCCGCCGCCGTAGGGGCGGAGCCGAGATAGATGGTGCGCGCTACCCGCCGCGTCGCGTGCAGCTTGCCGAGGTTGGGCTGCTCGCCGTCGAGCTTGAGCGGCAGCGAACTCGGGCCATCCACATCCTTCTCGATGATCGGCGCCCAGTTGTCCGAGAGGTAACGTGTCAGCTCGGACTGCACGCGCGGATCGTCGATCGGCACCGTGGACGGCAGGATCAGCGGGTTGCGGTCCCCCTTCTCCCACAGGCTGTGGATCACCGCCGCCATCAGGCGCAGCACGCCGCGCGTGCGCTGGAACTTGAGCAGCGTGGACCAGTCGGTGTAGAGCCGGTCGAAGATCTCCGGGTGGATCGGGTATGCGGCCTGGATGCGCCTCTCGTAGTCGCCGCCCTTGCACTCGGGCGGGAACTCGGCGCTCTGCGCGTGATAAAGGTCGGCGAAGGCGCGCGAGGTCACGTCGCGCTGCTTGAAGGCATCCGGCCCGGCCAGCGGCTCGAACAGTCGCCGCCGCACAATCTCGAAACCCTCTTCGGCGGTCGCTGGCCGCCACGACGACTCCACCCGCCCGACCACATTGCGCAGCCGTTCGAGTGCCTCGCGGCCGCGGATGCCGCCCACCTCCGCGTCGTCGGCCTGCGTGTGCGGCGAGCCCTGAGTGTCGGAGGCCGGCAGCGAAATCACCAGCAAGCAGGTGCCCGCGAGCTTGGCCGACTCGGTGATCGCTTGGGCGAATGTGAACTGCGTCTCGAAGCCGCCCGCCGGCAGGTCGCTCTGATCGTGGAGTTGGCGCGCGTAGGCAACCCACTCGTCAATCAAGACGAGACAGGGCCCGTATTCCTTGAACAGCTC
>Ga0137425_1000021_pt1 | contig 54669 bp, 38 predicted proteins | sample EasRivERMZT640_2_FD_102318 | JGI IMG/M metagenome (GOLD analysis project Ga0137425, IMG submission 102318) | Soil microbial communities from meander-bound floodplain in the East River, Colorado, USA - East River MetaG ERMZT640_2 | ecosystem: Environmental > Terrestrial > Soil > Floodplain ...
CTCGCGGGGGATGACGCGGCCACCGACCTGGCGGTGCTGCGGATCAGCGCCGACGATCTCACGCCTGCCGTGCTGGGTGATTCCCGGGCCCTGAAAGTCGGAAACCTGGCGATCGCGATCGGCAATCCCTTCGGGTTCAGCTGCACGGTGACGGCCGGGGTGGTGAGCGCCCTGGGGCGATCGCTTCGCTCCGTCACGGGTCGCCTGATGGACGACATCATCCAGACGGACGCCGCCCTCAATCCCGGCAACTCTGGGGGCCCTCTGGTGAACAGCCGGGGGGAGGTGATCGGGGTGAACACCGCGACCATCCTGCCGGCTCAGGGGATCTGCTTTGCCATTGCAGTGAACACGGCGCGCTTCGTGGCGGTGCGGCTGATCCGTGACGGGCGTATCCGCAGGGCCTATCTGGGGATCGGCGGCCAGACCGTTCCGCTGCCGCGCAAGGTGGTGCGCTTTCACGCTCTGACGTCCGGGCACGGGGTGCTGGTGCTGTCGGTGGAACCCGGAGGCGCCGGTGAAAAGGCGGGACTGCGTGAAGGCGACGTCATCATCAACCTGGGAGATGAGATCGTGGCCGGCGTGGACGATCTGCAAAGGCTGCTGACCGAATCCCGCGTCGGAACCATGACTCCCGTCCGCCTGTTGCGCGGCTCGGAGCTGATTTCCCTCAACACAACTCCCCTCGAGTCCCCTCCACCCCCCCGCCGCTGAATCTGCCCACATCTTGACGTACCCCGGGGTCCCTGGCTTAAACTGACCGCCTGTTCAACACGCATTTCTATTCTGGAGGTTTGCGATGAGGAAGGTCGTCTTCGTGCTGGCTCTGGCGGTCATGACCTGCGCGGCGGCATTCGCGTTCACGTCGGGCTCGGATATCAAGCTCCCCAAGTGCTCGATGACCCTCTGTCGCGCCGTGAATTGCTCGCCGGACACCTTGTGCGTGAAGGGCGCGCACGTGACGAACTGCGCCGTGGTCTGCAGCAACGGCGGTTAGCCCGGCTTCGATCGGGGATCGCGCCGGCGCGGTAGGAGGGCTGTCGGAAGCTTAAGGGCGCCTGGCTTCCCAGCCATAGTCGACGTATTCCCAGCCGACCTGATTTCCCTCCAGCGTCAGCACGCCGAAGCCTTCCTCGGTGCCGTGCCAGGGGCCCCTCCACCACTTGGCGCAGATGGCCCCTCCCGTGATGAAGGTGGTTCCCCGCCACCAGACTCGCTCGTTGACGTGGAGATGCGCCTGCAGCACCGCCAGAAGATTCCGGCCTTCGAACAGCGCCAGCACCTCGCCGCTGTTCACCACCACGCGGTTTCTGGGAGCCGGAGCGGTCGCCCCTTCGGTGGCCTGATAGAAACCCGTCAGCAGAGGCAAGTGCGTCACCACCACCAGGGGCCGCTGGGCCGGCAGTGAGGCAAGCTCGCCGCGCAGCCAATCCAGCTGTTCCTCGGATATCCGTCCCTCGAACTTCAGCTCGTCCCCGGTTACCTGCACAGAATCCAGGATGAAGAAACGGTAGCCGCCGGCATCGAAGGCATACCAGGTTCGCTCCAGACCCATCTTGGCGCGATAAATGGCGCGGGGGTCCGCGCTTGCAGGCGTGCCGTCCTCCGGGATGGCTGCCACCAGATCGTGATTGCCCAGGACAGGATAGATGGCCGTGTGGATGGCCGAGTGCATCTTCATGTAGGCATCCCAGCGGGGAGCCACGGTTTCCGCGGAGGATTGAAAACCATCGGTGATGAGATCGCCGCCGGCGATCACCAGGTCGGGCTTGCAGGCGTTGATGGCCTTGGCGGCTCTCGCCATGGCCTGGGGAGTCTCCCACTCGGTGCGGGCATGGATGTCGGTGAAGAAAACGAGACGCAGGCGCGGATTTCCGGGAGGCCCGGGGAGGAGCCGAGGCGACTGGTGGGCGCCGCAGGCCAGCGCCCCGGCCCCCATCAGCGTCGCCCCCAGAAACTCCCGGCGCGTCAGCGCATTCCTGTTCATAGGTTGCCCGCTTTCGCGCGACGGATGCAGTCAGTCCTCAGCCAGGTGGATCATGAACCGGCACACGTTGCGCTTCGCCGATGCGGCGACCGAGCCTGGAATCATACCGCCCCAGCTGCCGGTGGGTCACGGCCAGCGCCACGATCAGCGCGACAATCCACAACCTCAGCGACCCTTCACCGGTCCAGGAGATCACCTGATTGCTCACCGGGCTCACGTACTGTTGTTCCCGGTCGCGGCGGTCGGCGAGCCTGGCGACCTGGTCCCCGGGGAGCACGTACGCGGATGCCGCCAGCGTCGCCGGGAAGTGCTTTTCCAGGATCCGGTTCTCGCAGTGAGCCACCGTGCTGAAGTCCTTTTCCATGACCTCATCAACGCCTGCCTGCCCCAGCTTCTCCACGAAGCGATCCCTGCGGAACAGATGGACCCGGGCCTCATGGACGAAGGGATCCACCGCCGGCGAATAGCGCTCGAGAAACTCAGGATAGCGCTCCCGGTAGGCGTCCAGGATAGCGGCGGAGGCGCGTCCCTGCCGCTCGTCAAGCTCCCGGAGCTCCTCGAGGGTGAAGCGGGAGTAGAAAACACCGATCTCCGGATCCCGATACCGGTATCCGTACTCCGCCATCACTCCCGGCTGACTGAGGAGGTATCCGAGGATCGGAACGCGGGCGGCATACCAGGCGATCCGTGGCGGCGTGTTGGCGAGCGACAGCCCTATCAAAGCCAGCGCCAGCATGCCGAGCCGGCAAAGCCTGCGCCAGGAGCTGGGACTCACGCGACCTTCGATCAGGGCGGGACGAATCCCCTGCCAGAGGGCCAGCTGGGTCAGGGCCGCGGAGGCGACGTTCAGCCCGATGTCCCCCAGAGCCCAGACCCGCCCCGGCGTCAGCCACTGAATGGCTTCATCGACGATCCCGACGGCACCGCACAGAAGCACCGCCGCCGCGTAGATGCTGGGGTCCCTAACTTCATGGCTGAGCGCCCGATACGCCAGCAAGCCGAGCAGGCCGTACTCGAGGAAGTGGATCGCCTCCTCCGGCGAACCCATCGCAAGCAGCGCGGTCCATCCCAGATAACATGCCGCGATCGCCACCACCCACAGCGCCCGTGCGGTGGTGTACTCGCCGCGCAGCCGCAGCCCCCGCAGCAGCCAGCCCACGACGCCCAGGACGCAGCCCACCACTACGTAGGCGAAGGTCAGCCGTCCCCACCGCTCGGTCACGAACGAGCGGATGACCCCGGCAAAGGGAATGGTCAGGAAGATGGCCAGCGCGCAGAGGAGGAAGTAGAGCCAGGATATCCACGAAGGTTCGCGCGGAGCGCTACGAATCATGTCGAACCAGGATCCGCCAAGAGACTCGGGAAATTCGTGGAGAGGACGTACTCGCAGTGGATTATAGCATCGGGACCTGGCCCGGAAACGGCGCTTCCCGGGAGCTTGTCAGGAGGTGGCGGGTGCACAGGCGACGGGTGCGGAGGACGCTACTTCGCTGAAGGCCCGCGCAGGGGAAGCGGTGACAGGTTGGCCATGCCCTGTGGGTCGAGCCCCAGCGCGGCGCCCAGGGTTGCGGCAACTCGCGCCATGTCCACCTGCGCACCGTCTTCCCCGGGGTCCACCCCGGCGCCCCAAACCAGGAGCGGCACTCGGGCATCGGCGTCATGGGGCTGGCCGTGGCTCGTGCCCGCATCTTCATCCCATTCGATCCAACCGGGCGCGAGGAATACCAGGAGATCGCCCGTGCGATTCGCATCAAAGCTCAAGCGTGCCGATTGCGGACCCTCCCCCCGCGAGAGCTGGTCGTAGCTGTGGATCTCCTGGACTCCCTCCACCCGCATCAGATAGTCTGCCAGCCAGGCGCGCGCGAGAGGCAGCGACTGGGCACCGATTCGATCCCAGTTGAGATAAAGGCCAGGCTCGCGGTACCCGCGGACCAGGGCATCGGAGAGGGGCGTCGAAGCGTCCAGCTTGATTCCCAGCAATCGCCCCAGCTCGAATTCCATCCGCTGTCTGAGCGGCGGCAGATCCCCGATCTTCTTCTTGGCGACCCTGCCGCGATCGCTCAGGTCCACCCAGCCGGCGGGGACACCGCGTTGCAGCGACACCCGGGGAATGGGCGTGATGCCATGATCCGCGGTCACGATGACGAAGAGATTCTCGCCACCGACGCGGGCGGTGAGAAAGTCGAGAAAGCGCGCCAGCGTCGCGTCCAGGCGCTTCATCCCATCCGCGGCCTCGCACGAATCGGGGCCGTAGAGATGTCCGAAGTAATCGGTGCTCGAGAATCCCACCACCAGGACATCCGGCTGGCCCTTGGGGTTTTTCCCCAGCGAGTGGGCTTCCACGATGCGCTCGGCCATGCCTTCCACCAGATCGTTGCCATACGGAGTGTAGAGCAGCGCTGTCGCATGCGCCACGGGATGCGGGAATCCGCGTCCCATTCCGTAGTCCTCCATGTGGGCCGCCACCACATCCTCGGGACAATGCCGCTCGCACGGGGAGCTCAACGAGCAATCCCACTGCCGCCACTCGGGATGCAGGCGAAACATCGTCATGGCCGAGGGATCGCGCGGCTTCTCGGAGAGCCCCTGCTCCTGCGAGTAGGCCAGTGCCGCCTGACTGCAGCCCGGATAATAGGCGGAGCAGGCGAAGGCCACGGAGTCATCCCCCTTGGAGTCCATCCAATAGGCGGCATCGGCCCCCTTTCCGGTGGTGAGAATGGCGGAGCGATCCTTCAAAGCCAGCCCGACCACTCGCGCTCCCGGATAGCGCGCTTTGACCCGCTCAGCGAGAGAGCGACCCATCTGATTGCACGGATTGGGAATGCGCGGCGATCCCGAAGGCACGTCCGCCCAGCTGAGCGCGGTGCAGCGTCCGACGTCGCCCGCCTTCCAGGGACCCACGGCGCTGTTGACGTCCTTGCCCGTTTTTCGATCAACCCAGTGATTGCCTACGATGCCCGAGACGTTCGCGTAAGTCCCCATCCCGATCACCGAGTGCCCCGGACCCGTGAGGTTCGTGGCGTGGGCGTAGCGAGCGCCCGAAAAGTAGCGCCCCTGCTCGCGCAGCCGTCGAAATCCCTTTTCTCCGAACAAGGAAGCCCAGCGATTCAGGGCGTCGGCGGGCATCTGGTCCACGACGATGACCACGGCCAGCTTCGGAGGGCGGCTGGCGCGCGGAGCATTCCCGGCCCCGAGGAGCGCCAGGCCGACCGCCACCACGCCGGCGGTGCGAAACGACTTCATCAGCGCTGCCAGAAGAACTTTCCCAGCGGCTTCTTTGCCGGCCAGAGCTCGTCCATGGTCGCGGCATCATAGAGCACGCCGTTTTTCATCGTGTACGTCACGTTGGCCGAAGTGCGGATGTCCTGGAGCGGATCGCCGTCGATCACCACCAGGTCGGCCAGTTTCCCGACTTCCAGCGTTCCCAGGTCTTTTCCGAAGCCCAGCGCCTCGGCTCCGGAAGCGGTGGCCGTTCGCAGGGCCTCCATGGGGGTCATGGCGTTTCCCAGCGTGAAGGACCACATCTCCCAGTGCGCTCCCAGCCCCTGGAGCTGCCCGTGAGCGCCCAGGCAGACGCGTCCGCCCGCCCGCGCGATCGCCGCCGCGCCCTGGGCCACCGTCGGAAAGCTGAAATCCTCTTCCGGGTACCAGACGCGGCGGCGCCCGAGCCCATCCAGCATGTCATGGGGCACGAACCGGCGAAGCCGTGCGTCATCGTGCGGATTGGCGTGCTGGTACCAGTAGATTTCCGCCGCCGGGCCGCCGTAAGCGACCACCAGCGTCGGCGTGTAGGCGGTTTTCGATTGCGCCGCCAGAGTGACGACATCTTTATAGAGCGCCACCGGAATGGCGTGCTCCATCCCGGTGAATCCGTCCATGAAGTTGGTCAGATCGGTGTGCAGCTCGCCGGCCCCTTCCATGGTGACGCCCACGCTCAATTCGCTGGCGGTCTGGACGAACCAGATGCGTTGCTCGCGGCGGGGCTGCTGATAGACCTTCAGCCAGTGCGCGCCATATGCCTTCATGCGCTTGACCGCCTGGATGACGTCCTCCTTGCTGTCGGCCTTGGCATACTGCGAGGCCTGCGTGCCGCCATACAGGACGTCGCCGCTCGAATAGATACGCGGCCCGATCATCTCTCCCACCTCCACCATCTCCGCTTCGGCGAAGACGTCCAGACTGTGGGCGGAGGGGTCGTGCAGCGTGGTGACTCCATAAGCCAGATTGGCCACGTACTCCCATTTCTTCTCAGGGAAAATTTCCATGGCGGAGTAGTGCGGGTGGGCATGGACGTCCACCAGGCCTGGAATGACGGTCATTCCCTTGAGATCGAACATCTGAGCGCCCGGCGGCTCAACCACCTGTCCCGATGGGCCCAAGGCGGTGATCCGGTTGCCGCTGACGACGATGTCGGCGCGCTCCAGGATCTCATCCCCTTTCATGGTGATGACCCGCGCGTGCTTGAGGACCACCGTGCCTTGCGGAATCGCCCGCTTCGCCATGAGGGTGACCGGGAAGGCCTCGGGCTTGGGCATCTCGGGCTCTTTCTTCTCCGCCGACGCGTCGGGTTTGCTCCCCGCCGCCTCCTTCTGGCGCTTTTCCTCGGCCTGCTTCTGGATCGCTTCGCGGACTGTCGCGATCGACTGCCGGTAGAAGGTGTCGGCCATGCCCCAAACGACCGTGTTGCCCCCATCGGCCCAGTCGACGTAGCCGCCCCCCTCGGTGCTCAGGCGATAGACCGGGACCGGGTCCTTCTCGAAGCCGATCTCCACCGGATCGGAGCCGGCCGCCGGAAGCGCGGTGACATAGACGTCGTCGGCCCGCACGAAGGCCACCCAGCGGCCGTCGGGAGACGGGACGGGATTCTCCGCCTGCTTGAAGCGCAGCGGCCTCTTCTTGTCGGTGCCGTCCAGCCGCACCGAGACCAGATCGGTCTTGCCGTCGGCGTAGGGCTTGTCGGGGGGAATGAACTCGGCGAAGAAGAGGCGCTCGCCGTCGGCGCTCCAGGCCACGGTGGGATGGAAACGCACCGCATCCCCCGGTGCGGTCGCCGTCACCATCGTCGCATCGCCCCCCGAGGCGCTGACCCAGCGGATCTCGTAATAGGTATCGTTCTCGGGCTGCTGACCGCGGGCTTCGGCACCCGATCCGGCGATGAAGGCGATCCGATCTCCCTTGGGGGACCAGGCCGGATTCACGTAATGCCCCGCCACCCGGGTCAGCTTGGTGGGCGAGCCTCCGTCGGCGCGCATCTTCCAGACCTGTCCCATCTCCTGATCGGTCCAGGTGACATAGGCGATGAAGCGGCCGTCCGGAGAGAACTGGGGCGAGTATTCCCGGCGCGTGTCCTTGGTGAGCCGGCGAGGCGCCCCCGCCTTGCCGGCCTGCAGGTCCACCACCCAGAGATGGCCCAGCGCGTCGAAGACCAGTTTCTTGCCGTCGGGAGAGAGGGTGGGCCAGCGCAGCAAGCGTATTTTGATGTCCCGTCCGCCCACCGGAACCTCGATTCGATCGAGCGGCCGGAGGTCCAGCGCGACATCGGCGCTGAACGGAATCGTCGCTTCCTTGAGCGTGGCCATGTCCAGCCGCTTGATCTTTCCCTGGGCGTAGTAGACCAGCCCCGTGCCATCCGGAGTGAAGGAGGCATTGGGATAGACATCCATCTGGGCGAAGCCTTCTAACTCATCCCGGCTCAAACTCGTGGTGAGCACTTTCTCGGAGCCCGTGCTCAGATCCCTCAGGATGAGCGTGCTCTTCGCATCGTTGCGTCGCAGATAAACCAGGCCCTTCCCGTCGGGCGTGAGGAGCGGCTTCATGCCTCCGTTGGGCCCCGGCGTCAGACGCACCATCTCTCCCGTCTTTCTATCGAAGCGGTAGACGTTCCACAGGCCATCATCCAGCCGCGGGAGGTATGAGAAGCGCCGCTCGCGACCGGTGAGATAGAAGTAGCGGCCGTCCTTGGTTGCCACGGTGCCGCCCACATTGTTGAGCTTGTCCTTGTTGATGACCTTGATTCCGGATCCACCGTCGAGGTGGATCATCATCAGCTCCACGGGCGGAATCCCCGCATGCGACGTGTCCTCGCGCCGCGCCAGGATGTACTGTCCGTCCGGAGTCCAGGCGGGAGAGGAATAGACGGCATCCTTCTCCTCGGTGAGGGGTCGGGGATTGCTGCCGTCCGGGTTCATCAGCCACAGGTTCATGTTGCCGCCCCGATCACTGCAGAACACGACGGTCTTGCCGTCGGGTGAGGTGCGGGCCGCGTAGTCATACGCCGGGCCGGAGGTGACCCGGGTGGCCGTGCCGCCCGCCAGGGGAATCCGGTAGAGGTCGCCCAGCAGATCAAAGAGGATGGTTTTTCCATCCGGCGCCACGTCGACCGAAATCCAGGTCCCCTCATCGGTGGTGAAACTCACCTTCCGCGCATTCTCGGGAACGGCGTTGATGTTCAGCTTGGCGGGCTTCTTGTCCGCCCCGGCCGCAGTCGCCGCTTCCTCCGCGGCATTCAAGCCGCCGGAAGGCGGCGCGATGCCGAGCCACACCACGGCGATCAGGGCCGCCAGGACCAGGCGGAGCCTCCCGCCCGCGGGCATCAGGACACGGATCATGGAGAGACCTCTCAATCAATGGGGATAGGGGGACGATCAATTTTTTGAGCGGGGCATCGTAGCATGAACACACCTGGAGCTGCGAAAGTCCGGCCGGTGCTGCCTTGTGCTGGGTCAAGGGTTTGATACGAGTGCCAGCGGAGGGAGTTTCAGGACTACCTGGCTGATGCGGTTAATTCCCGGAGAAGCTCCCCGACGCGGCGGCCGATCTCGTCGCGAATGCGGCGGAACTCCTCGTCGGGGAGGTTTTTGGGATCGGGCAAGTCCCAATCCAGCCGGCGGCGGGCGGCCACGTGCGGGCAGGCGTCGCCGCAGCCCATGGTGACCACCGCGTCCCAGGAAATGGATGAGATCTCGCTCAATCCTTTGGAGCGCTGTCCGGAGAGATCAATCCCCGCTTCCTTCATGAAGGCGAGGGCCCGCGGGTGGATGCTTCCCGAAGGATGCGAGCCGGCGCTGGACACGATCCATCCTTCACCCGCCAGCTGTCGCGCAAAGCCTTCGGCCATCTGAGATCGGCAGGAGTTTTCCACGCAGACGAACAACACGGAGGGCATCAGCCCCGCTCAGGCTCCGAATCGCCGGAGCTCGCGGTCGAGTCCTGAGGATCGTTGGCGGCGGGACCTGGGTCGGATGGACCGGATGGTCGGGCGCGGCGGAAGGCATAAACGACGTATCCGGCCACGCCACCCAGGAGAAGGTAGGGAACGCAGAGCATGAACAGGGTGCTGCGGTTGTAGACCGCGCCGCCGTCGGAGGTGGCGGCGGTCGATCCCTGGCACATGGCGCACTGCGCCAAAGCAGGGGCATGCAGCGCCAGGAAAACCGCGGCGAGGATCAGAACCACCCAGGAAACCCGTTGAAGTGAATTCACAGCAGGTAGAGTACCACGAACAGAAAAACCCAGGCGACCGCCACGAAGTGCCAGAACATCCCGGCCATCTCCACCGGCTCGTGGTGGGCGGGCGAGAAGCGATCTTGCAGGGCCAGCGCCAGGAGCACTCCCACCCAGATCATCACCGCCAGAACGTGCAGGGCATGGCATCCCGTGAGCGTGTAAAAAAGCGGCCCGTAGCTGCCGGTCGACGTGGTGCGCAGCCCCTCCCCGATCATCCGGGCCCATTCCAGTCCCATCACGCCCAGAAAGCCGGCGCCGCACAGCAGGGTGATTCCGATACCGCTCACCAGCTTGCGGTGGCTTGCGAGCCGCACCCCTCGCATCGCCCGGATCATCCCCAAGCTGCCCCCGGAAAGGAGCAGTAGGTTCAACCCACCCGCCCAGAACGGCAGGACCGGCTGGCCCGGCGGCGGCCACATCGGCGCTCCCGCCCTGAGCACCAGCGCGGCGCCCAGCAGCCCCGTGAACAGCATGGCTTCCGCCACCAGGAAGATCAGCATGCCCAGGCGATGGTTGGGAATGGGCGACGACGGAGCAGCGGCGACGGCCGCTCGCTTGAACTCGGGAGCGTTCCCCTCATCCATGGGAGTTAATTGTCGAAGATGATGTAGAGGATCGAGAAGGCGATGAGTCCCAGGATGAGCGCGGCGAGGCGTCGCCCGAGCTTGCGGTTCTTCTCCTGCTGGGCCTCGGAGAGAAGCGGGGAATCGAACGACATGGGAGGTTCTCCGCTGCCCGGCTTCAGGGCCGGTCCAGCGCCATCAGCAACAGCAGTGCCGGCAGGTAGAACACGGAGGCCAGCAGGATGCTCCGGGCATGCAGCCGGCTGCGCGTCCTGGCCATGCGCAGGCAGTACCAGAAGAGCACGACACCCAGCAGAATCGCCCCGTAGAAGTACCAGACCCCGGAGACTCCCAGCAGCACCGGCGTGAGGCTCACGGGGATCAGCGCCAGCGCATTGCCCACGATCTGCCGCACCGTGCTGCCGCCGTCCGGATCGACCACGGGGAGAAGTCGGAAGCCGCCTCGCTCGTAATCATCCCGGTACATCCAGGCGATCGCCAGCGAGTGGGGCAGCTGCCAGAGAAACAGGATCGCGAAAAGCGCCCAACCCCCTGCGCTCAGGGAGCCGGTGGCCGCGGTCCAGCCCCCCAGCGGCGGCAATGCCCCGGGGATGGCCCCCACCAGCGTGCAGAGCGGGCTCCATCGTTTCATGGGGGTGTAAAGGAAGATGTAGCTTGCCAAAGTGGCGATGGCCAGAAGCGAGGTGAGCAGATTGACCGCCATCGCCAGGTAAAGGATGCCGGAAATCGACAGAGTCGTCGCGAATGCCAGCGCGTGGACCGGCTGCATGCGCCCGTCGGGCAGCGGGCGGCGGCGCGTCCGCTCCATCTTCCCGTCGCTGTCCCTCTCCAGATACATGTTGTAGGCGCTGGTTCCCGAGGCGACGAGCGTGGTCCCCAGCAGCGTGTGGAACAGCAGCAGCGGGTCCACGCCTCCCCGGCTTCCCAGATAGAAGCCGAAGGCGGTGGTGGCCACCACGAGCGAAGTCACCCGGGGCTTGGCAAGCTCGAGAAAGTCGGAGAGTTCTGGAGATGCGGCCCGCGCTTGCACGGCCGGGGCGTCGTGAGCCTGCGCCAGCTCGCTCATGAAACCGCCATGCCGGCGCGGGTGTCGCGTGATGACGCCGGCTCCGCTGTGTGAGCCACCGCGCCGCCCGAGCGTCCCAGCAGCCGGAACGACCGCAGCGTGATCAGCAGCGAAGTGGCCAGGATCAGCGCACCGGTGACGACGTGCGCCGTGGCCGGCAGGACCGCCAGCTGCATCAGGACCGTGGCTCCTCCCAGGGCAATCTGCACCAGCAGCAGCAAGACCAGAGCCAGAGCCGGTCGCGCCAGGCCAGGCTCGTCTCGATGGCTCCGGAAGATCCGAGCCGCCAGCCAGATCACGTAGAAGGTCACCACCAGCGCGCCGAGACGGTGCAGGTAGGCGATCAGAATCGGCCCCACGAGCACCGGCGGCACGAGCCGGCCGAAGGCGAGCGGGAAATCGGGAATGGACAATCCGGCACCGGTGTGGCGCACCAGAGCGCCCAGGATCAGCTGCAGGAAGATGAAGCCGGTGGTGACCGTGCCCATGGTTCGCAGTCCCGGCACCCGCGCCTCGCGCCGGTGCGCCACGGCCGTCTCGGTCCACTCGCGCGAAGTCGCCAGCGCCAGCGTTACGACCATGCAGAAGAAGGCCTGACCGAGGCAGGCGTGTCCCATGGAAACCAGGAGCGGCAGCTTGAATAGCACGGTGATCCCGCCCAGGACTCCCTGGGCCACCACGGCGAGAAACGCCGCCACCCCCAAACGGCGCACCCAGCGGCGCGACTCGGCCTTCAAGAGCCACGCCATCAGGACGCTCACCAGCAGACCCACGGTCGCGGCAATCATCCGGTGGCCGTGCTCGTAGAGGACTCCCCCCTCCATCTTCGGAAACACCTGTCCGAAGGAGAGCGGCCAGTCCGGCACCGACAGGGACGACCCGGTGCTGGTCACGAGTCCCCCGGCGATCACCAGCAGGAACGTGCTGAAAGCGGTGAACACCGCGAAGCGGTGCAGGGCAGGATGATAAGGAGTGCTCACGGCCGGGCCTTCAGTGGACGGTGGCCGGCGCCCCCGCAGGCAGCGCCGAGGGAACGTCCTGCGGCAGGTAATCCTCTTTCGATTCGGGAGAGGCGTACTCGTACGGGCCGCGATACACGGTGGGGATCTGATCGAAGTTGCCATGGGGCGGAGGCGAGACGGCCACCCACTCCAGGGAGTTGGCGTGCCACGGGTTTCTTCCGACCTTCTTGCCGCGGAACAGGCTCCACAGGAAATTGGCCATGAACAGAAGCTGCACGGCGCCGAGGGCGAAAGCGCTGTGGGAGACGAAGATGTTCATGGGCTGCAGAGGCTTGAGGAACTCGTACTGCGTGGGATCGTAGATGCGGCGCATCATGCCGCCGATTCCCAGGATGTGCATGGGAAAGAAGGTCAGGTTGTAGAAGATGAAGGTCAGCCAGAAGTGAATCTTCCCCAGCGGCTCGTTCATCATTCTGCCGAACATCTTGGGGAACCAGTAGAACACCGCAGCGAAGATGCCGAACAGGCTTCCTCCGAACAGGACGTAATGGAGGTGCGCCACGATGAAATAGGTATCGTGGATGAATATGTCGACCGGCGTGGAGGCCATGAAGATTCCCGACAGCCCGCCGATGATGAACATCGAGACGAAGGACAAGGCGTTGAGCATGGCCGAAGTGAATTGAATGTTCCCCCGCCACAGTGTCCCCAGCCAGTTGAAGGTCTTGATGGCGGACGGCACCGCAATGAGCATCGTGGACACCATGAAGGTGGTGCCCAGTGTCGGGTTCATGCCGCTCTGGAACATGTGGTGGCCCCACACGATGAAGCCGAGCCCTGCGATCCCCATCATCGAGTAGGCCATGGCCTTGTATCCGAAGATGGCTTTGCGGGCGAAGGTGGCCAGGATATCGGAAGTGAATCCCATCGTCGGCAGAATCATGATGTAGACCGCCGGATGGGAATAGAACCAGAAGATGTGCTGCCAGAGGATGACCTGTCCGCCGCCCGCCGGCGCGAAGAAATGGGTGCCGATCGTCCGATCCAGCAGGAGCATTCCCAATGCCGACGCGAGCACCGGGGTCGCCATGAGCTGCAGGATGGCGGTGACGAACAGGGCCCAGATCGACAGCGGCATCCGGAAGAAGCCCATCCCAGGCGCGCGCATGTTGACGATGGTCGTGATGTAGTTCAGCGACCCCATGATCGAGGAGGTCCCGGACATGAGCAGGGCGACGAGCCAGAGGGTTTGCCCCAGTCCTACTCCGGTCCATTGCGGGTCGTAGCTCAAGGGCGGGTAGTTGGTCCACCCCGCGGCCGCCGGGCCCAGGGGCACGAAGAAGCTGGCGGTGATCACCACGGCCGAGGGCACCAGGACCCAGTACGACAGCATGTTCAGCTTGGGGAACGCCATGTCCCGCGCGCCGATCATCAGGGGGATCAGGTAGTTTCCGAAAGCGCCGGTGAGCATCGGGATGATCACGAAGAAGATCATGATCGTGCCGTGCATGGTGAACAGCTGATTGTAGACGGGCGGCGTGATGTGCCCTTCATCCAGGACCCGGCTGGGCACCATCCAGCCCAAGGGGAACTTCGCGTCGGGATAGGCCAGCTGCCAGCGGATCATCATGGCCATGAAGCCGCCCAAGATCATGAACAGGAAGCTCACGAACATGAACTGGATGCCGATGATCTTGTGGTCCTGCGAAAAGACGTACTTCGTCCAGAAGCTGGTGGGCCCGTGGTCGTGCCCGGCGCTGCTCGGCGAATGGCTCATCTGCGCGAATCTCCCAATCGCGGAATCTTCAGCTCCCGCCTCAGGCGGGGCCGTCAGAGGGGGCGGCCTGCTCGGAGGGAACGGCGCTCTTCTGCGCTTCCTCCAGCCAGGCCTTGTACTCCTCGGCGGGATGCACCGTGAGTGCTCCGTGCATGGTGTAGTGGCCGAAGCCGCACAGCTCGGCGCAGGCAATCTCGAAATCCCCGGTCTTGGTCGCCTCGAACCAGATCGGAATCGTCAGCCCGGGGACGGCGTCCTGCTTCACTCGCATGTTGGGAAGAAAGAAGCTGTGCAGCACGTCCTTGGAGCGCAGCTGGATGCGGACCGGCTTCCCGACGGGCACGTGCATCTCGTTGGTCAGGACGACGTCGTCGGCCGTCTCGAACTTCCCGTCGGCGCCCTCATAGCGCACTTCCCAGGTGAACTGGCTGGCGGTGATCAGGACGTTCACGTCGCTGTCGGGCCAGGTGTGGCGCACCTCATCCCACACTGTCTTGCTCATGAAGGTCAGCACGACCAGCACGACGGCCGGAACCACCGTCCACACCACCTCCACGGTCGAGTTCCCATGGGTGTAGTGGCTGCGGCGCCCCTCCCGGTGCCGGTATTTGAAGGCGAAATAGAACAGCACCGCCTCGGTGAGGATGAAGCTCCCGCCGGTCAGATAGAGAATGATGTAGAAGAGATGGTCGATTCTCGGACCGTACGTGGAGGCGACTTCCGGTAGCCAGACGAACATGGACCCCCCGCCCTGGAAATGAACGCGTTCTTATACCGCTCGGACGCGCGCTTGTCAAGACGGGCAAAGGACTTCCGGGCTCTCAGGAGGGTGCTGTGAAGGCGCCCTCCAGCAGACTCACGATGTCTTGCGCGAACTGCAGGAGACTCGCCACGGGCTCCTCGGAAATTTTTTTCGGACTTTGCGCCTCGACCTCCTTCATAAACCTTTCCAGTGCCACAATTGCGGCAATGTTTCCATCCCGCCGGTCCAGAGCCGCGGTGGCCGCATCGAGCTTGGCCGTCAAGCTGCGCTCGATTCCGGTCGAAAGCCCAAGCGCCAGCACCTCCGCGCGCAGATCCTGGATCGCCTCTCTTGGCTGGTTCGAAACAACCGCGGCGCGCCCGATCCAGAGCTCCCGGCCGGTCGTTCCGTCATTAGCCGAGAAAACGACCCGATTCCCTAGTCGTGTGAAGCTGCTGGGAGAGGAGCCGGTGGAGCCGGGAGCGATGTCCTGCACCTGGACCGTTCCCTCCGCCGTCCCGTCGGTTCGCCACAGCTCGGCTCCGTGAAAGCCGTCCTCGGCTCTGAAGAGAGCGGCCCCCTTCATCTCGTGAAATCCGACCGGGCGAGAGGCAAAGGTTCCCGGACAGATGTCCTTGACCAGGACGGTCCCAGTCTCCGTGCCGTCGCTTCTCCAAAGCTCGACACCGTGGATGCCATCGTCGGCGCTGAAGAGCAAGGCTCCATTGGTTTCGATGGCCGCGATGGTGCCGGACAACAACGAGCCGGAAGAACCGGGTCGGATGTCCTTGACGAGCAGGGTACCCGCCTCCGTCCCGTCGCTCTTCCACAGCTCCCATCCATGGGTGATGTCATTGGCAGCGAAGAACAAGAGCCCGCGCGCCACGCCGACCGAAAAAATGTCTGAACCGAAGGCGTCCGGACTGATGTCCTTGACGAGAACAGTCCCCGTTTCCGTGCCATCGCTTTTCCAGAGCTCGTAGCCATGGGTACCCTCATAAGCAACGAAGAACAGGGTGCCGTCAACCACTGCGAGTGGGGTTCCGGAGCCAGAGTCCGGCCCTGGATTGATGTCTTTCACGAGAACGGTACCCGCTTCCGTGCCATCGCTCTTCCACAGCTCCCATCCATGCGTGCCGTCATCGGCGAAAAAAAGCAGGGTGCCGCCGAGAACTGCGAGTGGAGTAGGGTAGGAAGGGGAGTCGCCCGGATTGATGTCCTTCACGAGGCGCGTCCCCGCCTCGGTCCCGTCGCTCTTCCACAGCTCCCGTCCATGGTTGCCTTCGTCGGCGACGAAGAGGAGGTTTCCGTCGAGCTCCGTCAAATCCGAAGGCTGGGAATCTTCGCCACCCGGGTAGATGTCCTTGACTTGCACCGTACCCGCCTCGGTGCCATCGCTCCTCCACAGCTCCCATCCATGGGGGCCGTCATCGGCGGCGAAAAACAAGGTGTCGGCAGCCTCGGTCAGTCCCGAAGGCGCCGAAGTACCCGGACCCGGCAGGATTTCCTTCACGAGGGTAGTGCCTGCGCTTGTCCCGTCGCTCCTCCACAGCTCCGGACCGTGAACAGCGTCATTGGCCACGACGAAAAGGCTCCCGCCGATTTCGATCATCGGTGAAGAGCTGAAGGAATCCGACGTGCGGGCCAGGGGATTGATGTCTTTCACCAGGACGGTGCCAGGTTCCGTTCCGTCGCTCATCCAGATCTCGCGGCCATGGGTGCCGTCATCGGCAGCGAAGAACAAGGCCCCGTCGATCTCAGCGAAGGCTTGAAGGGCTGATGAAAGCAACCCGGGGAAAATGTCCTTTACCAGAGTCGTGCCGGTCTGCGTCCCGTCGCTCTTCCAGAGCTCGAAGCCGTGGATGCCGTCGGCGGCGATGAAGAACACGGAACCACTGACACCGATCACTGGCCCGGAGACAAAGTTTCCCGCGCCCGCGTGGATGTCTCTCAAGAGAATGGTGCCCGGCTCCGTCCCGTCGCTCTTCCACATTTCCGCGCCATGGACGCCGTCATCCGCGAGAAACACCACGACTCCATTGACTACTCTGAAGTCTCCGGTCAAGGACCAGGCGGGACCCGGATTGATGTCCTTCACGAGCATGGTTCCCCCCTCGGCCCCGTCGCTCTTCCAGACCTCGAGGCCGTGGGTGCCGTCATCGGCGACAAAGAACAGCGTCCCGTTCGCGCTGGTGAAACTCCCAAGACTGGTCCCGACCGGACCCGGGTTGATGTCTTTCACGAGGACGGTGCCCGCCGCCGTGCCATCGCTCTTCCATAGCTCCCGGCCGTGGGAGTCGTCGATGGCGGTGAAGAACAGGTCTCCATCGACGAGGGTGGGCACGGGATCGGACCCCCAAAAGCCGGGATAAATGTCCTTCACGAGGACGGTGCCCGCCGCCGTGCCGTCGCTTCTCCAGAGTTCGCTGCCAGATACGGGAGAATCAGCCGCGACGAAGAAGAGCGTGCCGTTGGCTTCGATGAGTGTGCGGGGGAAGGAAGAGTAGGAACCATAGACGATGTCCTTGACCAGGGCTGTGCCCGACACCGTTCCGTCGGTCTTCCACAGCTCGAAGCCATGAGTTCCGTCATCGGCGGGGAAGTATAAGACTCCACGGGCCACCTCGGGCTTGTAAACCAGACGACCGAATTGGTTAAAAGAGCTGGAAAGACCGGGGAGAATGTCCCTTAGGAGAAAGGTGCCAGCTTCCGTCCCGTCGCTCCTCCAGAGCTCAAGTCCGTGGTCGCCGTCATCGGCGAGGAAGATAAGATTCCCGTTGAGTGCCGCATAAATAAGTGACTGGCTCTGGTCGAAACTGAACGGAAGCCGCAGGGACGAGGCAGAGCCCGGACCGATGTCCTTCACGAGGACCGTGCCAGCTTCCGTCCCATCGCTCTTCCAAAGCTCGACCCCGTGGACGGGATCGAGGGCGGCGAAGAACGCCATTCCATCGACCCGGTACAGATCGCTCCGGACCGAGCCACTCGGGCCCGGGAAGATGTCTTTCACCAGGACCGTTCCCCCTTCCGTCCCATCGGTTTTCCAGAGCTCGGGGCCGGTGGCCGGCAAGGTGGCCACGAAGAGGGTAGTACCTCCGATATCGACGAAACCCGTGGGAAACGATCCCGAGGCGACGCTCGCGGTCTGATTGATGTCCTTGATCAACCGCGCCGGCCCTGGCGTGTCGGCGAAGCAGACGGCGTCGAGGAGCAGCGAAAGAGCCAGGATAAAGGGCGCCACGGTTCTAAAGCGGTGCTTCACGGTATTCCCTCCCTGATTAGACACCTGGTCCCACCTCCCCGCCCGATGTAACGATGCGCATCGATCCTCCTCCGGCTTCGAACCGCTTCCAGCCCTGCCTGCCGACCCCAGGAACTGCCCTTTGCCAAGAGCCGGTTTTTGGTGCCTCTATATTTGGTGCCTCTATATAGAGATATCGGAAAGCGAGGGCCGAAGACGACAGGCGGGCCAAAGAAAGGGACGGTGCCTCAGCGCGGCCCCTCCGTGCCGCAGACGTGGTTATATGCCTGGACTTGATAGTAGAAGACGCTCCCCACGGCAAGAAAGTCTCCGGTCCAATCGGTCAGCTGGATATTCGGTGTTCCAGGATCCTCATCCACCGTGTCGCCGGCAATCGCCATCCAAGGTGCTGGAGGAGGCTGGGGTTGGCTCGAGCGATAACTGTTGTATCCCGTGGCCCCTGTGGTCGTTCCTGGCGGGTTCGGGTCGGTGAAATCCAGAATTACGTTGGTGGTTCCGGGTGCCATTCGGGCCCCTACGATCGAGATCGGCAGCGTCGGCCCGGGGCAAGATATCAACCCTGCGCTCCAGCGAGAAGCATCCGCCGCAGTGAATGCCGGCCCGATAGGCACCGTGAGCCCGATCGACGGATCCACGTCGCTGTCGAGCAGGTCATCTCCACCTTGTTTCGGAATCGTGTAGGTGTAACCGGACGGCGAGGTGAAGAGCAGCTGGTAGGGACCCGCGCCAGGCACGTCGATATTGTAGGTGCCGTCCGCAAGCGTCGTTTTCTCGGCGACGATCGTTGAACCCCCGCTGTACAGGCTGACGAGCACTCCCGCGTGCCCGGGCTCGCCTGCGTCCCTGACTCCGTCGAGGTCCAGGTCGTCCCAGGCGAAGCCACCCACGAAAGCCCCCGACCTCAAGTCCGCTTCCTGCCAGCCGTTCCAAGGCACCGTGAACCATCGACTCGATTGCGCGAAAGGCGTCGCCGCAGTGCCGTAACGAAACCGGATGCGCCAGTGATGGACGCCGGGACCGAGTCCGGTAACCAGCTCATCGATGCCGGTCCCGTCCGTGCCGGTGTCGATCGGGGCCGCGCTCTGCTGCGTCCCCAGGCCGTTGAAGGGAGTCCCCAACGGCTTGACCTCCCATTCGAGTTTGACGCGGCCGCGGCCGAACGGTGTGCGCGCAAGCGCAGCGAGGCGAAAGTCTGGAGCGTTCGAGCGACCCAAAGGCGCGATGGGCGCTGAACCATCGGAACGTCGCTGCTGCGGGCGGACACTCAGACCGCCGCCGTTGCCGTAGTACACAAACGCGCGCCCTTCATCCGCAAAGGTGTCGTCATAGCCGGTCGCGCCGATGAGGATGTCCGCGTACCCGTCTCCGTTCACGTCCCCAGCTGTCGCGACCGAGGCGCCGAAGCTGGCGCCCGCCTGATTACTCCGCGTCCAAGCCGAGAACAGACCGAGACCGGAGGGCCCGCCGAGGTAGACTGAGACCCGACCATCATTTGGCCCGACGTGGGCGAAACCTGGGGCTCCGATGATGATGTCGGCGAAGCCATCGCCATTCATGTCTCCCGCCGTCGCGACCGAGGCCCCGAATCTGGCATCGGTCAGCTCGCCATCCGCAACCCAGACAGGGCTCGGGGCGGGGCCCGACGCCGAGCCAAGGTAGACGTAGGCCCGCCCCTCCCGCGATTGGCCGGCATTGTAATCGGGAGCCCCGACGATGACGTCGGCATAGCCATCGCCGTTCACATCCCCAGCCGTCCCGACGGAGTGGCCGACGAGGTAGAGATAGGCCCTTCCCTCATTGGTTTGACCGTTGGTATAGCCGGAGGCTCCGACGATGACGTCGGAGTAGCCATCCCCATTCACATCCCCCGCGGTCGCCACCGAAGCTCCGAAGCTGGCGCTTCCCAAGTCGCCTTCGGCAGTCCAGGCCGCGATGCTCCCGAGGATCGATGCCGAGCCAAGGTAGACATAGGCGCGTCCCTCGTCGGCTTGACCGTTGTCGAAATAGGGCGCGCTGATGATGACATCCGAGAACCCATCCCCGTTGACGTCCCCAGCCGTCGCGACGGAGTTGCCGAGGTAAGCGCTCCCCTGGCTGGTTTGCGCTGTCCAGGCCCAGCCTGTCGACAGGGGGTCGATCGTGATCGGGTAGACCGCTTCCTTTGCGTCCAGGACTAAGCGGATTCCACGCACGCCTTCTCCTGCAAACCCTTCCATCCATGAGTGCAGCACGCTCCCTCGCGCGTCGGTGACCTTCAACTGGGCGTAGTGCAGCGCCGGCGCTCCAGCCGGCGTCACGAAGTCGATGGCCTGGCCGTCTTCGGAGACACGCGGCGAGAGATCGCCCCACAAGGCAAGATCGACGTGGACGAAGCCAGCGGAACCCACCAGGGCTCGCTCCGCACCGGACGCATGCTGGTTCTCTGTCGATGCCTTTCTCAGGGGCGTCCTCCAAGCTCGCGATTCGGGCGGAATTCCCCCGGCTCCTGAACTTCCGGGCGGTGCCGGCAGGATGAACCCTTGCTCGAGCCCCTCGGGGGTATTCAAGTAAGACTCTTCGAAGGCGCCACGGCGGTAGGCCATCCGGCGCCCCGAGGCGGCCAGACTCGCACCCGGCACGTCCCAGGTCTTTTCCCCATTCCCATATCCCACCAGCGACAGTCCCCAGCGCCAGGAGAGGGCGGTCGACTCTCTGGGTACTACCCGAATCCCTTCCTGGGTGAAATAGGTTCTGAAGCCTTGCGCTCGGTTGGGTGCATGCCAGGATGGCTCTACACCGTCCACCACCGGGGAGTTTTGCCATGACAGCTCGTACTCCTGTTGCTCCAGATTGTGCTGCACGGAATCGGTCCATCCGGCTGGCGCGGCAGCGGCTGCCTGGGACGGCGATGACGCAGCCTGTGAGCTTGCGAGAGTCGGTGTCCTCAAACCGGTTGCGCCAACAGGCTCGGCCGTCGAAGCCACTCCGCCAGACAGGTCAGTAGCAGATGTCGGGACATGCGAGCCGCCCAGTGAGGATGCAACGAGCCTCCGGTCTGGGCTCCGTCCCTCAGGCGACGCCTCGGCGGTGCGACCTCCCTGAACCATGGCAAACAGAAGGGCGGGAAGGATGACGAAATGTGCCCACCGAGACATGATTCTGGATCTCCGAGCACCGTCCGATCTTGCGTTGCTTCTCATAGTTGGGCCCCTTTCCTGGGACTCGCTTCTACCTTTGCGGGAGCTGGGGAATTGCTCACCTTGCCTGCCAACCCCACGGACAACCCTCCCCCAGGAGCCCGGTTTTTGGTGCCTCTATCTAGGGATATCGGAAAGGGAAGGCCAAAGACGACAGGCGGGGTGATGAAATAACAGGAGGGCGGGCTCCTGTGAGCGCCATCTTTTGCAGGGGCGGCTACCGGGCTCAGGGATTCGGATGAAGGCTGGCCCGGATTGACTTGGTGCCAATCCGGGCCAGGTGATCTACTTGTCTAGCAGGCGCAAGATTGCGCAGCCGGTCTCGTTCAATTAATCACGAAATTGCCCAGGCTTAGAGCCGTCGCCCGCCAAGTGAACGACTGGGACGTCGGCGTGGTGTTTTTGTATCCCTTCGGAACGACGACCTTGACGGTGTAATTCGCACCCGGAATCAAGTTCGTGGTCGCCGCAACGTAGTAGAAACCAGTCACATCCGTGGGAGCCGTGGCCACCACCGCCCTCGACGAGTTCAGGATGTTGACAGTAAGGCCTCCAATTCCCACCTTGGCCGTGTTCAGCACATTGCCCATGAGCGGATTGGCCTTGAGATTCACTCCCAGACTGGCCAGCAATGCCTTCACGTCATCGATCAACACCTGCACTGGATTGAAGGTCACTCCGTCTGCCGTGCAGGAGGTCAGGATGTGCTTTCCTGCCTGGGCCTGGAGCTGATTGAGCAGGGCCGTCAGCGTGTTGATGGCAGCCTGGATTTTGCCAGCATCGATGAGCGCCTGGGCAGAGGCAAGCTTCGTGGTGAGCGCGTTGCCAATCCCTGAGTTGTCGACACAACCCAGCGCCTGCAACGTCCCGATCACGTTCGTGATGCCGCCGCTGGTGGCCTTCACGTTGACGACGGCCTCGCCGTCGTGGACAAGCGGTCCGCCGGCATCGGCCCGCACCGTGAAGGAATAGCTGCCTGCTGTCAGTAAAACCCCGGCCGACACGCTAAGCCTGGACGAGGCGGAGGCGTTTGCCTCAGGCGTGACCGAATCGGGAATGAGCGACGGCGAGAGACCCACCGGGACTTCATAGGGCCCGAACTTCACCAGCTCGGCGAATTCGTCGATGGAATGAATGCTCACCTGTGTCGATCCCGTGCCCCCGACTTCAATGTTGATGGGCGAGATCGAGTCCAGTGTGAAGTCGGGCCGCAAGGAGAGCTTGGCCAGGAAAGCTTCGCCCTTCCCGCGGGTGAAGGTCTGGAAGGCCCCTTCCGTCACCGGAAAGCCTTCCCCGGCACTACCTGCGATGTAGGCATTACCTCCTGCATCCACACCGATCCCGACCCCCCTTTCCTCACCGCTCCCGCCGAGGTAGGTCGAGTAGAGAAGCGCCGATCCGTCCGCCTTGAGCCTCACAGCGAAGGCGTCCCCCAGGGGCTGGGGAACTCCGCTGTCGCCGCCGTAGTGGTCTTGCACTGCATTCAAGAGCGGGAAATTGAGAGAGGCTGTGTTCCCGGTCAAATAGATACGGTTCGAGGCATCCAAGGCGATGCCGCTCGCAAGGTCCAGACCGCTGCCCCCGATGAAGGTCGAGAATTCGAAGGCGTCGCCCGCGGAATTGATCTTCGTCACGAGGAGATCGAAATAGCCTCCGGGACCCAGCGTCTTATACGCGAAGGGATACCCGAAAGGGGTCGTTGAAGTAGCGATGTAGGCACTGCCCGAGTCATCCACCGCGATGCCTCCCACTCCGGCGCCACCGCTCCCAAGAAATGTCGAGTAGATGAGAGCCGAGGCATCCGGATTGAATTTGGAGACGAACACCTGAAAGCCGGTTTTGGTGCCTACGATCGGATTCACCAGCGGAAATGTAGTGGAGTTCGTATGGCCCGCCACGTAGGCACAACCTTCACTGTCAATTGCTATGGATTCACCGTAGGCAATATGGCTGGCTTCCTCCGTGCCACCGAGGTAGGTGGAATACACCAGGGAATCCGAGCCATCCTTTGTGGTGTCGATCTTCGCGAGAAAGGCGCTCGGCCAACCGTCGGGCTCGGGCTGCAGGACTCCGGGAGTAGTCGGGAATCCTCTGGAGCGGGCGTGTCCAGTGATGTAGGCATTGCCGAGTTCGTCGACCGCAATCCCATCACTCGTCGAGCCACCATCGTTGGTTCCGCCATAGTAGCTGGAATAAAGCAGGGAGTCGCCATCCGCGGCAATCTTGGCAATGAACAGCTGCATGGTATGGTCCGGCCCTTCCCTGGGATCTTCTCTGAAGGCATGCAGCGTGGGAAAGTTCTCGGATCGGGTCTCACCAGTCACATAGACGTTTCCGTCTGGATCCACCGCGATTCCCCCTGCGCTGTCGACGTCGTCACCTCCCAAATAAGTCGAGAAGATCCGGGTCGACCCGTCTGCCGAGATCTTTGCTACGAATGCTTCCCAACCGCGGTCATCGTGATGCGAAACGTCCTTGTTGGTCGGGAAATCGGTGGAAGAAAGGGTCTCTCCCGCCATATAGGCATTTCCATCGCTATCGACCGCGATCGACCTGGGCCTGTCGGATTCGCTTCCTCCGAAGTATGTCGAATAGGCGAGGATCGGGTCGATGACGAGCGGTTTGGAGGCATCGTAGGCGCCTAGCTCAAACCCTACCTGGCGCCCGCCCTTCAGCAGGAATCGGCCGTCGACCACCTGTTTCTTCGCGTCCTGTCCCAGCTGATAAATGAATGGCTTTTTGAATCTGATTTCGTCACGTCCGGTTCCCAGGACAAGATCACCCTTGGCATCGAGCTGGGGCGCGGCGTCACCCTTCTCTTCAACGGCGAGGGCCAAGGTGATGACTTTGGGATCGGCACTCGGAGCGACCACGAAGTCGTACTCGAGCTGGCGCTCGTTACCGTAATAAACCAGATCCACGCCTGGATAGATCGCTTCGTATTTCACCTTGGCGTAGGTGGGGACATTTCGGCGCCACTTTTTGGGATCCTCTCCGATGAAGTAATTGGCCTTGCCCGGAAGCTCCTCGACTCCGCTGACTCTTGCATCGGGGTCGGCTCCCACGACAGTCATCCGGAAAGGTTTTTCCTTCGACGGCTGGACATGGGCTGCGGATCGATCGGCCCTCCTGTCTCCCGGCATGGAGTCGCCTTTCGGAGCGGGCGGGGGTTCGTGCCCTTTCAGGATCGCTTCGGTGCCGGTCAGAAACAGGCTGTAATTCGGTCCATGCGAGAGAAACCTGATCTTCCCATCGGCCTGCCCTTCGTTGCGCTCGAAGCTCAAGGGCAATTTCCCATAGCTCGCCACGACTGGCCGCGAAGCGGGCTTCTCTCCGTTCACGCTACGTTTCATGGCGATTGGCTCCACCCTGTCCTTGACCGGATTGAAGGTCAGGATTCCGATCGATATGAATGCCAGGATCCCCAGCATTCCCAAGCCTCTAGTTCGCTTCATGGCCTTCTCCGTTTGATTAGAGTTGAAGCGGCGTCGCTTCTGGTCAAATTCAAAAGCCTCTACTGGGGGATATCGGAATTGGGGTGGGAAAGGCGACACAGGGATTGAGAAATAGTCTCTCGATCGCGTTTAAAGGGGTTTGAATGGAGCTCCGCGCAAATTCTTGCCTTATTGCGGCTCCGGGTGTGCAGCTGCAAGCGGGGCGGGTGGACTATTGGGACGGGGAATCGAACAAAGCGAGCTGCCTCACGACTGCGGTTTCTAGGGGTCGCAGGGAGGGTCGTCTGCTACGGGGAGGTGTCGGCTTCTACCAGCTGGCGGGCCCGGCGGGTGTCGGGATGATCCGGACCGAGAGCGCTTTCGAGGTGTTCGAGGGAGGTGCGGAGCGCGGTTCGAGCCTCCTCGGATTGGCCCTGGGCAAGCAGGGCCCGGCCGAGCGCCAGATACGCCCGTCCCACGTTGCTCGAAAGAGTCCCGGGCTCGAGGATCTTTCGGAGCGTGTCCGCGGCCCGGGTAGCATCGGCCGCCGCCCGATCGTACTGCTGGAGCTCGATCTCGACCTCCGCGCGCCTCGCGAGCTCGCTCGGGATGATGTCGGCGCCCTGGCCGCCTGCTCTCACGGAGGCCTCGAGGATCGCCACGGTGTGATCGGCGAGGGTCAAGGCCCCGGACGCGTCTCCCCGGGCCAGCGCGACGAGGGATCGCTGCGAGGCCACCCCCGCGAAGGCCATGTGCCCTTCGGGAAGGACGCGGCGCAGGCGCGACTCCAACTCGTCCAGCAGGCCGACAGCGCGATCCAGGTCGCCCTGCTTGCGGTACGTGGAGACACGCACTATGAGCGATTGGTTCATCACGACGTCGCTCTTGGCCAGACTCGCTTTGGCGTAGGCCCGCTCGCCGTAGTCGGCCGCTTCGTCCAGATGGTTGAGGTTCCCCAACGCCCGCGCGTAGTTGACCATCAGCATGGCCGCGACCGTGTCTTCTCCCCGGTCATCGCGGCTGATGTCGAGGGCGCGGCGGTAGACCGGTACGGCGTCGATCGGGCGCCCTAGACGATCCAGCGCAAATCCCCAATTGTTGAATAACGTGGCGGCGGTCAGCGTGTCGTCACGGCCGAGCGAGGAGAGGAGGTCGGAGGTCTTCTCGAACGAGGCGATCGCCTCGCGGAATCGCCCCGCATCGGTGTAATACCCCGCCAGATCGATCGTCAAACTCAGTTGCAGGATGTCCGAGTCGAACGGTGATTGCACCAGCACCTGCCGGGCCTCGAGGGCTCGGGCAATCGCGTCCTGAGCCGCGCCGGCGTTCCTCGAGACGTGAGCGCCGCGCAGAAGGCACATGACGCGATCGAGGGCGAATTGAGGCTCGTCGCCAAGCTCGCCCAATCCCTCGCGGATGAGCGGCTCCGCCTTCGGCAGGTCCGGGCCGCGGGACAGGACGCTTCCCAGGGCGCAGGATGCCCTGGCGCGCGTGGAGGGGTCCGGCAGGTCACGCGACAGCCTGTAGGCCTCCTCGAGGAGATGGCGGGCCTTCTCGTCATCGTCCTGAATGTCGTACTGGCGGCCGATGGAGACGAGAAGCTCGACGCTGCTGGCGTCTTTTCCTTGCTGCCTGTCCAAGATTGCTTCCGCACGGTTCAAGAGGTCATCGGCCGTGAACGGTTTTCCAGATGGGGCCGCATCGGAAAGCAGGAAGCTGTTGAGGTCATTAATCGCTTCAGCTCGCGACAACTGTCCGAAGGCGAAGTCCCGTTGAGCGCGCGCCTCCCGGGCCTGGATAAGCGTGCCTACGACTCCGGCGATCGAGGCGGCGAAGGCCAGCGTCGCGAGAGCCACCGCCATGCGGTTACGGCGCACGAACTTGGCGGTGCGATACGCCAGCGTGTCGGGCCTCGCGTCGATGGGCTCGTGCCTGAGGTAACGCCGCAGGTCGTCCGCCAGAGCCGTGGCCGAGGCGTAACGCTCCCGCGGTTCCTTCTTCAGTGCTTTGGAGACGATGGTGTCGAGGTCGCCGTGAAGCAGGCGTCGCAGCTTGTCAGGGGTTGTGGCGCGGTGGGCGGCATTGGCTGCCTTCTGTGGCCCGGTCTTTGCGGATCGCACCACGTCCGAGGGCCGTGGCGGGTCGGTCTCCACGATCGCCTTCACCAGCTCCGCGGCCGAATGGGGACCGGGGCCGGCGGGATGCTCGCCGGTCAGCAACTGATAGAGCAGGACCCCCAGAGCGTACACGTCGGTGCCTGTGGTCACCTGGCTGCCGGTGATCTGCTCGGGGGCCGCATACTCGGGAGTCATCGCCCCGCCCCCGTCGCGCGTAAGCTGCGTTCCCGCCCCTTCGAGGGAGTCGCTCTCCAGCAGCTTGGCGATACCGAAATCCAGCAGCTTCACCTGGCCATCGGCGGTGACCAGCACGTTCGATGGCTTAAGGTCCCGGTGGACGATCAGGTTCGTGTGGGCATGGGCCACGGCGGCCAGCACGTCCAGGAAGAGCCGGATCCTCGCCTCGACGTCGAGCCCCTTCTCGTCGCAATGCCGATCGATCCAGTCGCCGTCGACGTGCTCGAGAACGAGATAGGGCTGCCCGTTCGTTGAGACACCCGCATCGATCAGCTCTGCAATGTGGGGATGCGCGAGGCGGCCCAGAAAGCTCCCCTCGCGCTTGAACCGCTCCCCGCCTCCGCCGCCGAGAAGCACCAGGCTTGGGAACTTCACGGCCACCTGGCGCTCGTAGCGCCCATCGCTGCGCCGGGCGAGCCAGACCGTGCCCATCCCCCCTTGCCCGATGGGCGACAAGATGGTGTAGGCGCCAATCGTCTGTCCCTCGTGCGCGGGCTGGACCGGGACCGCCTCGGGAGAGCGCTCCAGGAACTCCCTACGCGCCAAGGCCTGATGCTCCTCGAGGAGCGTTTTCAGATCAGCCGCGAGAGACGGATCTTCCTGTTGGAGTCTCGCCAGCCACGCGGCGCGCTCCTCGCTTCCCAGCGTGAGCGCCTGATCCAGGTAGGGGCTCGCTGCTTTCCAGCGTTCGGGGCTGAGGGTGGACATTCCGTTCAAAACCTCACAGCACGGCCGGGGCTCGTTTCGACTGCGGTGCTTGCATCATCGCGCCCCAGGATGGAGAGCGGCGTTAGTGACCCGGCTCCGGTTTTACTCCCCTGCTCCTCGCCGCTGCGATGAGCTGTTCGAATTCGGGATCGCCGTGCAAGGAGGCCAGGTCGGAGTCGTCATTCATGCGCGCGACACCAACATAGCCGGCCTCGAGGGCCTTGTGCAGCCAGTCGAGCGCTTCCCGCCGGTCGTCTCGGATGGCGGCAAGGCAGGCGACGTTGTAGGAGCTCACTCCCGCGTGGTAGGCGTCGCTGGCCTGACGAGAGAGCTCGTAAGTCTCGCGGAGGATCCGGTCGGCCTCCTCGAACCGTCCGTGATCCCAATAGGTGGTCGAGGCCATGTTGTACATCGTGGAGAGCGTGTAGACATTCAGCGGACCGAGCACGCGTCGCTGGTGTTCGAGCACTTCTTGATAGAGCTTCTCAGCCTCGTCGTATCGTTTGTTCTTCGACAACAGACGGGCCAGGGCCGCTTCCGAATCGATCGTCACCATGTCATCTTTCGCGAGGACGCGGCGTCTGGCCTCGAGCACTTCTCGCTGCAGGGTTTCGGCTTCGGCGAAGCGACCCTGCCCTTCGAGGGCCCGGACCAGGCTCGCTCGCGCGTTCAGAGTGGTCGGATGATCCCTCCCGTGCAACCGCTCCAAGGCATCGCCCGCCTTGCGCAGGTCCTTTTCCGACTCGGAGAATTTTTCCTGCCTGGAAAGGTTTTCTCCAACGTTGTTCAGGGACCAGATCGTATCCTCGGCTTCGTCTCCCAGAATTCGCCGGCGCTTCTCCAGAACCTGGCGATAAATCGGCTCCGCCTCGGCGTGGCGTCCCTGGTCTCCGAGTGTCACGGCGATGGCGTTCAGGCTGTTCAGGGTGTCCGGATGCTCTTCCCCCAGGACTCGACGTCGTGAGGCGAGCACGCTTCGGTGGCGTTTCTCGGCCTCCGATGATCGCCCCAGGTGCATGATGGCCGATGCCTCCAAGAATCTTGATTGGAGCGTCAGAGGATGCTCTGCTCCCAGAATTCTCGCTCGAATGTCTCCCGAACGATCGAGGAGCTGCTCTGATTTTTGATACTGCCCGAGGCGCAGGTAGACTCGGCCGATTGTCGCCAGAAGGCCTGCCCGGACCTCCGGCTCGTTTTCCAGCTCCTTGTCCAGCCGACTCGCACCGCGATCCAGCACCTCCCGGGCCGTGACGGAGTTCCCTCGGTCCCGACTGGGATCTGAGACTTCGAACAACTCAATCAGAAACTCCGAGACCCGCTCCGCCCGGTCCCGCTCTCGCGCAATCCTCCGCGCTTGGAAGGTCATCGCCAGGCCGAACGCCACCGGTCCCAGCACCGCAAGCGAGGTCAGGGCCACCGCAGTGCGGTTTCGACGCACGAACTTGGCAGTGCGATACGCCAGCGTGTCGGGCCTCGCGTCGATGGGCTCATGCTTGAGGTAACGCCGCAGATCGTCCGCCAGGGCGGTGACCGAGGCGTAGCGCCCACGCGGGTCCTTTTTCAGGGTCTTGCCAACGATCGTGTCGAGATCGCCATGAAGCAGGCGGCGGAGCTTGTCGGGGGTCGTGGAGCGCCGCGAGGCGTTGGCGTCAGTCCGGGATCCACTGCTTGTGAATGTCACCACGTCGGAGGGGCGCGGTGCTTCGGTATCCACGATCGCCTTCACCAGCTCCGCGGCGGAATGGGGCCCGGGGCCGGACGGATGCTCGCCGGTGAGCAAGAGATAGAGCAGCACGCCCAGAGCGTAAACGTCCGTGGCCGTGGTCACCTGACCGCCGGTGATCTGCTCGGGAGCGGCGTACTCGGGGGTCATCGCCCCGCCTCCCTCGCGTGTCAGCTGCGTCCCCTCCAACGCATCGCTCTCCAGCAGCTTGGCGATGCCGAAATCGAGAAGCTTCACTTGTCCGTCGGTGGTGACGAGCACGTTCGACGGCTTGATGTCCCGGTGCACAATCAGATTCGCGTGGGCATGGGCCACGGCGGCGAGCACGTCCAGGAAGAGTCGAACTCTTGCCTCGACGTCGAGTCCTTTCTTGTCGCAGTACCGATCAATCGGCTCGCCGTCTACGTGCTCGAGAACGAGGTAGGGCTGGCCGTCCGGCGAGACGCCGGCATCGACCAGATCGGCGATGTGGGGATGGGACAAGCGGCCTAGGAAGCTTCCCTCGCGCTTGAATCGCTCTCCGCCCCCGCCGTCCAGCAGCGCCAGGGTGGGGAACTTGATGGCCACCTGGCGTTCGTAACGCCCGTCGCTGCGCCGGGCGAGCCAGACCGTACCCATTCCCCCTTGCCCGATGGGCGACAAGAGTGTGTAGGCGCCGATCGACTGCCCTTCCAGGGCTATTTGCCCGCCCGGAATCCCGGGATCCTGTTCGAGGAATCCCTTGCGCGCCAGCGCCTGATGCTCCTCCAGCAGCGCCTGGAGATCGTCGGTCAGCGACGGATTCTGCTCGCGAAGCGTCGCTAGCCAGGCGACGCGCTCCTCGGCTCCCAGAGTCAGCGCCTGATCCAGGTAGGGGCTTACCGCCTGCCAACGATCCGGGCTCAGCGTGGACATGGGATCCTCACTGCGTCAGATCTGCGCGGATGCTCCGATGCAGATAGATTCGCGCCTTCTCCCACTTCCGTTGGATCGTGCGCTCCGCCAGCCCTTGAATGGCGGCGATCTCGGCGAACGAAAAGCCGCAGAAGAATTTCAAATCGACGATTTCGGCGAGGGTAGAGTCGGTCTTCGAAAGCTCGTCCAGCGCGGCGCCGATTTGCGATAGCTCGCGATCATCGACCACGTTTTCCGCGGCGTCGGTGCGCAGGCGAGTGATCTCGAAGCGCCCGCCGCGCTTTTGAGCGTACCGGTTCCTGGCGTGATCGATGATCAACCCGCGCATGACCCGGGCGGCATATCCCATGAACCTCCCGCGATCGGGGAACTCCGGACCCTCCCGGGCAGCCATGTCGATGTAGGCCTGGTGCAGCAGCGTGGTCGGGCCCAGGCTCATGGGCCCCGCGCGTCGCGCCAGCTCGCGCTTCGCCAGCCGGTGCAGCTCGTCGTAGAGGGCGCTGAAAAGCGTCTCGGCGGCCGAACCATCACCCCGCTCGGCCGCGCCGATGAGCGATGTAATCGTGGATACCACGAAGCCAGCACCCCCCTACGTACGACTGTCAGTCCCGAAACTCGAGAAGCGTCACTCGAACAGCCTTTCCGGAGTCTCACGTTCCCCTGCCGGATGGATCGCTTGGGGGGACTCCCACATTCGGCACACCAGGACTCGAGAGTATGTCCCGATGCCGTCTCGAGGCCGACTCGCATGGCCTCCAGCTGAACTGTTGCTTTCTCAAATTCGGACGACAACCAGCGAGATTTCGCTAAACCACTGAATTACTTATACCAAATTGACACGACTCGCAGCAAATCCACTCGTGACGGACCTTTCGGAGGCACCAGCACTGGTTGCGTCTTTTTTCGATGCCGGTGAATCCCCCGCAGGCGGCGATGGGAAGGCCTCGGCAGGTAGCAGATGGCTCCGCGGGCGAGGGCGATGTATCATCCCCGCCTCACAAAGGAGCCTCATGCCATCGGCCGAGCTCGCCGTCGAAGTCCAGGACCTCCGGCACCGCTATGGGGAGCGGGAAGCCCTCAAGGGAGTCTCCTTCGCGGTGGGACGGGGGGAGATTTTCGGGCTGCTGGGGCCGAACGGAGGGGGGAAGACCACCCTGTTCCGAATCCTCTCGACCCTGATGATCCCCACCTCCGGGCGGGCTGTCGTGCTCGGATCGGTCCTGGATCAGGCGCCTCCTCTGGCGACGCTTCAGACCATTCGAAAATCCATCGGGGTGGTGTTCCAGGCCTTCAGCCTGGACAAGAAGCTCACGGTGCGGGAAAACTTGATGCACCAGGGGCACCTCTACGGCCTGTCGGGAAGCGCTCTGCGGGGGCGAATCGCTGAGTTGCTGGAGCGGTTCCGGCTGGGCGATCGGGCCGGCGACCGGGTGGGGAACCTCTCTGGAGGGCTTTGCCGGAGGGTGGAGCTGGCCAAAGGGCTGCTGCACCGTCCCTCGCTGCTTCTGATGGACGAGCCCGCGACGGGCCTGGATCCCGGAGCGCGCCATGATTTGTGGGAATATCTGCAGGTGCTGCGCAAGCAGGACACGGTGACCGTGCTGATGACCACCCACATTCTGGAAGAGGCCGAGCGCTGCGACCGGATCGGGATCCTGAGCCGGGGCGAGATGGTGGCGCTGGATTCGCCAGCGGCCCTCAAGGCAAGGATAGGAGGCGACGTGCTTTCCATCGAAAGCAACGCCCCGGAGCAGCTGGCCGCGGCGATCCGGGAGAAGCTCGGCGCCGAGGCACAGGTAATGAATGGCTCGGTCCGGCTGGAACGGCACGAGGCGCACCGATTCGTTCCCACATTGATCGAGTCGTTCTCGGGACAGATCTCCGCGGTCACTGTGGGCCGGCCCACGCTGGAGGATGTCTTCATCCAGCTCACCGGGCATCGGTTCTGGGATGAGGATGCCGCGGGAGGCGAGCGCGCCTCCGCGGGAGTGGACAAGCGATGAGCCTGGCCCTGGCGTCCTACACGCTCTGGTGGCGCGAGCAGGTCCGCTTCTTCCGTCAGGGAAGCCGGGTGTTCGGCGCTTTCGTCCAACCATTGATGTTCTGGGCGCTGTTCGGGTCGGGCCTGCGGGCCTCTTTCCGGGCCCCCGTGGGGGGCGGTCAGATGGGATACCTGGAGTACTTCTTCCCCGGCACCGTGGTGATGATTCTGCTGTTCACCGCCATCTTCTCCACCATCTCGGTCATCGAGGACCGCCGCGAGGGATTCCTCCAGGGCGTGCTGGTGGCTCCGGTCCCCCGCTCGGCAGTGGTGCTGGGCAAGGTTCTGGGAGGGACGACGCTGGCGGTGCTGCAAGGCTCGCTACTTCTGGCGCTCAGCCCGCTGGCAGGGATTCGCCTGACGGCGGTCTCATTCTCCAAGGCGGTGGCGCTACAGGTGATCGTGGCCTTCGCCTTGACGGCCCTGTCGTTCTGCATCGCCTGGCGGATGGAGTCCACCCAGGGGTTTCACGCCATCATGACGCTGTTCCTGATGCCGCTGTGGCTGCTCTCCGGAGCTTTCTTTCCCGCCCATGGCGTGCCCGCGTGGCTGGGCTTCCTCATGAAGATCAACCCGCTGACCTACGGGGTGGCGGCGATGCGGCAGGTCCTCTATCCCGGCGACCTGGAGCAGGCGAGAGACCTTCCGCCGTTCGGCGTGTCGATGGCGGTCACGCTGGCATTCGCGGCCGTCGCCTTCGTCGTGGCCTCGCTTCTGGCCCGCCGGCGCGGCAAGGACGGGCGATGAGCGGCGAGGAAAAGCGTCTGCCCGTGGCCCTGCTATGGGCCGTGCTGTTGCTGGTCATCGGCGGGATCGTGGCCGCCTATCTGGGGACCCGGTTCAGCGCCTCGGCCAGAGCCGCGAAGCTACCGGTGCTGGGCACGCTGCCCGATTTTTCCCTCACCGGTCGCAACGGGAAGACCGTGACCCGGGCCGATCTCATGGGAAAGGTGAGCGTCGTGGATTTCATCTTCACCTCCTGCGCCGCCCAGTGCCCGCAGGTGACTGCCCAGATGGTGAAGCTCCAGAGCTTCGCCCTGCCGCGCTGGAAAAACGTCCAGCTGATCAGCCTCACCGTGGACCCCGAGCGCGACACTCCCGAGGCGCTTTCCGAATATGCCAAGGGCTTCTCGGCCGACCCCGCGCGCTGGCTGTTCCTGACCGGTGACAAGGATCGGCTGGATGATCTCACCCGCAACGGCTTCAAGGTCGCCTCCGCCTCGAAGGTGCCGGTGGACACTTCTCCTGACGCGGTCCTGCACAGCGTGTCGATAGTGCTGCTCGACGCTCAGGGGCGCATCCGGGGATACTACGAATCCACCGACTCGGAAGAGATGGCGCAGCTGCGCGCCGACCTGGCGGCGCTGGCCGTAAGCGGGGGGTAACCTTTAAATAATGATGACGTCCATCCATGCGCTGCCGCACGTCAACGCCACTCTCAACGCGCTCAGCTTCGTCTTCCTGATTTCCGGCTACCGGTTCATCCGCCGCAAGCGCATCGCCGCGCACAAGGCCTGCATGCTCTCGGCGTGCGCCACTTCCCTGCTGTTTTTCGCTTCCTACCTCACCTACCACGCCCAGGTGGGCTCGGTGAAGTTTCCCGGCGTGGGATGGCCGCGCACGCTCTACTTCTCCATCCTGTTCACCCACACCATTCTTGCCGCCACGGTTCCCGTCCTGGCCATCCTGACCCTGAGGCTCGCCTTCAAGGAGAACTTCCCCTCCCACCGGCGCCTCGCCCGATGGACCTTTCCCATCTGGGCGTACGTCTCCGTGACCGGGGTGGTGGTCTACTTCATGCTGTACTGGATTTACGGCGCGCAGGCCTGAGAAGTGCCTGATGCCGGAGCGGAAATCGGTCCAGGGGAGGGCCAGCGGCCTTGAGCAAGCAATCCCCTTCCCTGTCCATAAGAGGGTGTCCCGGGATCTACACGGAATCCCATGGACAGCCCCAGAGCATGGGCGTATATTTTCAGGAGTCTAGAAATCACCTTGTGGGCGAGTCTTCCCGGCCAGACGAAAGGGAAACCGCGCGATGCGGGTCGCTAGCGTCCTTCGTATTCCCTGCGCCCTTCTGACGTTGAGCCTCTTTGGGTCCGGCAGCTTTGCCGCGGTCACCTCACTCCGAATCGAAAGGGAGACGGGAGAGACGTTCAACTTCTACTCCTCTGAGGACGGCCACCTCGAGTTGCTCCCACTCTCCCCCGAGGGACCCGGCGCGCCCGAAGAGGTAAGCCTGGCATTCACCAGTCATTTCAGCCCCGGCTGGCCGCAGTTCTTTACCCTGCGCATGTGGTTCGCGGCGCCTCCCGGAGAGCCGCTGGCCGTGGGGCTTTACGACGACGCCGTCGTCCCCTACCAGCGGGACAACGGTCAGCCCGGCCTCCAGGTGTACGGCGGCTTCACCATCTGCTCAGGCACCACCGGGCGCTTCGAGGTAAAGCAGATCGCCTTCGACCCCGAGGGCGTACTGACGCGTTTCTGGGCGACCTTCGAGCAGACTTGCGGCCAGGTAGTGCGCGGTGAAGTTCGATTCAACGCCGAATTGCCGGTGGAGCTGCATGCACCCTCCCACCGTACGGCCCGCGAAGGACACCCCCTTTCGTTCGACGTGCAGGGGGTCAACGCGCTCGGGAGCCCCGTAGCCCTCAGCGTCACCGGCTTGCCGCCCGGAGCCTCTTTCACCGACTCAGGCGACGGCTCGGGCCACTTTGCATGGCAACCCGCCCCTGGACAGGCAGGCTTCGTAGGCTGGCTGACCTTCACGGGCGAAACCGCAGGCGGCGAGGCGGACGTCGTCTACACGCGGATCGATTCGATCCCCGATTTCGACGACTTCGATCATCCCATCCCCCTCCCGACCGCGCCCTTCGCCTCATCGGTCTATGGACAGCAAGCCAGCGCCGCGGCCGACGATCCCGAGTGTCCGACAGGAAGCCTGCCCGGACCTCCGTCACAGGATCAGGGGTCGGTCTGGTACACCTACACACCCGTCGAGAGTGGGGGGGTTCAGGTGGCTGCGCAGCTCGGTTTTCCGAGCTCGATGTTCCCGCCTCCTTTTTTCCTTGTCGGCGTGTCGATTTACAGCGGCGAGCGCGGCGCCCTGGATCTCGTGACTTGCGGGGGCTACGCGCAGCGGTTCACGGCGGTCCCAGGTCTGAAGTATCACATCCAGGTGAACATCCCGCCGAGCTCGGAGGTCAGGCTGTCCGGCGAGCCGTTGCCTCCACGCCCGCTGAACGACGACCTCGCTTCCGCAACCGTCGTGGGCGCCCTCCCGTTCAGCGACGCGATCGACACACGCGGTGCCTTCTTTCAGACTGGGGAGCCCAGGCATTGCATCCCGCCTCCGCCCGGTACGATTGGCATTGGCTCGGTCGTGCCGCCGACGAACGTCTGGTACGCCACTACCCCGTCTGAAGACACTCGCGTCACCGTCGACACTTCCGCATCCAACTACCCAGCCCAAATCACGGCGTTCAGTGGTCCGACCAGCTCGCTCCAGGCGCTGGGCTGCGACCCGGCCCGGCTCAGTTTCACGGCCCTGGCCGGAGAGACCTATCATCTGATGATCGGAGGATCGACCTCTTCCTTCGGGAACCAGCTCCAGGTGTCGCTCACCGGCAAGCCTGCGCTGCACATTCAGGCGGCGATCGACGGCGCCGGGGGGTTCGACCGCCACTCCGGCGCCGCCTTCATCGGCGGGATCGTGCACTGTTCCCGCCCGGCGGAGATCGTCGTCGAAGGGACCCTGCAGCAGGAGAACCGCCGGGTGCGGGGCGACTTCAGATCGGTCGTGGCCTGCGACGGGGAGACTCCCTGGCGCGCCACGGTGACACCCCTCGCGACCCGGAACCGTCCGAGGCGGTTCGCCGCCGGCGTGCCGGAGGACAATCCGGACGACCTCGCGGTCGACAATGGCCGCTTCGTGCTGCTGCTCAAGCCCGCGCTGGCTCACTGAAGTCAGAGGGTTTGACGCCCGCTGCCCGGCCGAGACGGTTTTCCCAGAATTGCAGCTGAATGCGGATCATCGTGGATAGAGCTTGCGCGTGGCGTTCCCCATGATCGAAACGGTCACACGACGCGGCAGCAAGCGGGCGAACACGAACGCGACGAAGCGGTTGAGCGCGCCGGGCACCATGCTGGGGCCGCCGCCGAGCGCGTCGAGCGCCTGACGCACCACCGGCTCGGGATCCATCATCGGCGTCTTGCCCTGCGGCTGCGACGCTTCGAACCCAGGCGTACGCGTCGCGCCCGCACGGCAGGCCAATACGTCGACCCCGTGCTCGCGCAGCTCGTGCCACAGGCTCTCGGCCAGGACCAGGTTGAATGCCTTGGTCGCGCCGTAGGTGGCCACGAGCGGCGTGCCCTGACCGCCCGCCAGCGACGACATGAGGAGGATGCCGCCCTGCTTGCGCGCGGCCATCGGCTTGCCCAGCGCGAGCGCCAGCGAGACCGGGCCGCGGCAGTTCACGTCGACGGTGCGCAGATGATCTTCGAGCGTGCCGTCGAGAAAGCGGCCGACCTTGGAGTACGCCGCGTTGTAGACGAGCAGGCCAATTTCGTGCTCCCGGGCCAGCTCAGCGCAGCGCGCGGCGGCGCGCACGTCGCCGAGATCCGCCGTCACCGTGCGTACTTCCACCGAAAAGGCTTTGCGCAAGCGCTCCGCCAGCGCCTCCAGCGCGTCGGTCCCACGCGCCAAGAGGATCAGGTTGAGGCCGCGCGCGGCCAGCTCGGTGGCGAACGCCGCGCCCAGGCCCACCGAGGCGCCAGCAACGAGCGCCCAGGGTCCGTACTTCTCCTTGAAGCTCATTCGAACGGCCTCTCGCTCCTCCACATGCGGAAGAGCACGACGATCGGGAACACCAGCCACGCCGCGTTGGCGAACAGCACCATGGACAGCTGCGGCGTCTTGTGCGGCCCCGCGATCTCCTCGGAGAGGATGATGGTCACGTTGGTCATCATCACCGAGGCCCAGATCACGCTCGGCATACGGATCCAGTTCTTGCCTTTGATGAACGCGTAGATCGCGAACGCATAAAACGGTCCGAAGAAGATCGAGTCGATCCAGATGGTCGCCTTCCACCACGTGGGACGCGCCAGCAGCACCGGATCGTAGGTCCTGCCCCACCAATGGATGAGATCGACCAGACTCGCGGGCGGCCAGAGCGGATAGGTGAAGTGCGCGGGATCGTCGATGATCAGCTGCTCCACGTCGACGATGTAGGTGATGAATCCGAGGTTGACGATGAAGAACGCCACCAGCGCCAGGTCCAGCGGCCGTTTGCTGAGCGGCTTCATGGTTTCACCGGCGGGTCAGAACTGCCGAAGAAGTTCGCCTATTTAGGCGGGACCACCATCGGCCGGAGGAGCCTGCTGTGGCGGCTGCGCCGGAGGCGCGAGTTCTTCGGGATTGGGAGCCGAGGCGGGCTCCTCGTGGCCGGGGAGCACCCAGCGCTCGGGAGGCTTACGCGGATAACTGAAGACCGAATCGGGAGTCAACCCGATGATGATGACCGCCGAGAGCACCAGGGGTGAGACGACGATGAGCGCCAGCGTGCGCTTTTCCAGCGCCAGGTGCATGAAGTAGGCGGCCACCAGCCCCGCCTTGACCAGCGCCATGACCACCAGGCAGATGATCATCACGATGGTGGGAAGATGCAGGTAGAAAATCCCCACCTCCGCCAGAGTCAGGACCAGAAGGGCCCAGAAGACGTTCAGGTAGTTCGGTTCCTTGTGCTCCGCCGCTGCCATGGCCCGCCTCTCAGATCAGATAGACGAAGGTGAACACCAGGATCCAGATGAGATCCACGAAGTGCCAGTAGAGTCCCACGATTTCCACCGAATTCCAGCTGTGCACGGTGTAGCGTCCCCGGGCGGCGGCGGAGAGGATGCATCCCAGATAGATGACTCCGCTCAGAACGTGACATCCGTGAAACCCGGTCAGGACGAAGAAGGTGGCGCCGAACAGGCTGCCGCCGACACTCAACCCCTCGTTGATGAGGTGCGTCCACTCGTAGGCCTGGATGCCCAGGAAGGTCGTTCCTCCCAGCATGGTGGCCGCGAGGAATCGCTTCAGCCCGACCACGTCCCCCTTCTGAATCGCCGCCACCGCCTTGACCATGGTGACCGACGAGCAGATCAGGATGAAGGTGTTGAGCGCGGTGAGAGGCACGCCCAGGATCGACGACGGAACCGGCCAGACCGCCGGATTGCTCATCCTGACAGCGGCGTAGGCGCACAGCAGCCCCGCGAACGACATGGCGTCGCTCATCAGGAAGAGCCACATCATGATCTTGCCCCAGTTGGGGCTCAGCGGGGAAGGCTGCGCGGGGTCCATCGGGTGTTCCATGGCGGCGGCATGATCCATGGTGACGTTCTCTCCGGTCGGTGAATGCCTTGATGCTGGATCCGGGAGGGGTCCCCCTCCGGGGCGGGGAGTTTACCACAGCCCGCAAGGCTCTGGAAGTCAACTTGCCCCGGTACCAGGAGCTGGTTGAACCCTTGCTCCGGAGGTGGAAATTCGGGTCCAATCGACGACGAGGTATACTTTTCCCATGAACGCAGCGTCTCCAATACCAGCCGGACTCAATCAGGAAACCCTCCGGGCCCTCCCTCCGTTCGCGAATTCTCGGCTGGCGAGTCTGCGCTTTCGCAACGGACACCAGGTGGACTTCCCGATTCTGGTGGCGCCCATGGTGGGGATTTCGCACGTGGCGTTCCGGGCGCTGGTGCGCAGCTATCTTCCTGCCGGCTGCTCCACGCTGTTGTTCACCGAGATGCTCTCCAGCCGGCGGCTCCCATCGGAACGCGTCGGCAGCACGCCGCTCACCTACGTGATGGAGGGGGGTGAAGCCGATCTCGTCCCGCAGCTGCTGGCGAATGAAGAGCGCTTCATCAGCGAGTCGGTGAAGAAGCTGGAGGCCATCTCTCCCGCCGGAATCGACATCAACATGGGCTGCCCGGTGAAGCAGGCCCTGTCGCACAACTGGGGAGTCGCCCTGATGGGAGACATCGGCTACGCGTCCGGCGTGGTCTCCATGGCGCGACGGCACGTGCGCCTGCCGCTCTCCGTGAAGATGCGCAGTGGATTGACCGAGAATCTTCCCTATCTGATGGATTTCATCCAGGCGATGGAGGGGGCGGGCGCCGATTGGGTGACGCTGCACCCACGCATTCAGCCGCAGGGGCGCCGCGGGCGCGCCAGCTGGGAGGCCATCGGAAAGGCGCGCGATGCGGTGCGGATTCCGGTGGTGGGCAATGGCGACGTGCAAACCGCCGGCGACGTGCTGGCCATGCGCCTGGATACCGGCTGTGACGCCGTGATGGTGGCCCGGGCCGCCACGGCACGCCCCTGGATCTTCTGGCAGATCGGCGAGACACTCGGATTCCCTCCGCCCGCCGGGCGGGAGAACGAATCAGCCCCCCGCACTCCCGAGGAGGAGGGGCGCGAGTACGGACGCGCGCTGCTCTTCTTCGTGGATCAGCTCGAGAAGTGGTTCACGCCGGAGGAAGGCATGCGCCGGCTGCGCTTTTTCGTGGCCTGGGGCCACCGCTGGCTTCCCTTCGGCCACCACCTCTGGGCGCAGATGACCAAGGCGAAAGACCTACCGGCTGCGCGCGCCGCCATTGAGCGGTTCTTCTCCCATACGCACAGCATGGTGCTAAGAACCAATCTCTAGTTCATTGCGGACAGAACGTGCTGAATCGCCGGCATTCTGCGATTTTCTTAGATCCACTGCGCGGGAGTCTGGAATGAGTGGGCCCGGGGAGGCGGCGAAACTGGTAGTACCCCTCTCACCGCTCCCCGGGCGTCCCTAGCGAAGGGGCCAACACCGCAAGGCCTCGGCGCGGCTCAACGCTGTGGGGCAAGACGATGGATATCTTGTACCACCCCTGTTATCCAGAATCGGCAAGCATCTTGCGCCCCTGCTGGAGCGACAGATCGCCGGCCCCGGGGAGGCTCCATCCTGTTCTCCGCTTTGCGGTTGAATTATTTCCGGGGCCCGGGAAGGGTGGGTTCTCTTCTTTGACTCTTCGCACCGAAGCCACCCCGGCTGAATAAAGACCGGGAATATCCTGAATCGGCATCCGCTTGAGGGATCGTATAATGGCGGAAGTCACCCCCAAGACCCGAGGCCACGCGATGCAACCGAACGGCACCGTCGCCACCAGACCTCTCTACCACTGGTCACCCTTCAAGGATCACGATGAGCTATCGAGCCTGATCCAGGGAGGCGACTCGGAATTCATCCAGAGGGAGAGAGGAACCTTTCAGGGAGATTTCACCTTCGTCGGCCTGGATGCCGGCACGGTCCAGTTCGGCTACATCAAGCTTCCTTACATCGGCAAGGGGGCCTCCCGGGTCAACCGGGCCGGATTCCTCATACGGCTGGATCTGCGGGGAGAATGGATCTGGCGCGCCGAGCCCATGGACCGCCGCTCCATCGTTTACCTGGCGCCGAACGCGGAGTACCAGGACATTTCCCCCGGGGATTCCGCCTGGGCCTTTCTGTCGTTCGAATGGCAGCCGCTGGAGCGGGCGCTGAGCGCGTTCACCGGGACCGACTTCACCATGCCGCCCCAGGGTTGCCGGCTCTTTCTGCCGGAAGAGGATTCTTTCGAAACGTTGCGCCGGCGGCTCAAAGCGGTGCAGGCCGCGGTGCGAACCGATCCGTCCCTCCTGCAGGAGCCCGGTGCTCGCCGCGGGATGGAGGAGTCGGTCCTGTCGGTTTTGGCTCTGGCCCTGGGCTCCGCTTCACAGATTCGTCCGGTCACTTACGGCGCACCGGCGCGGGCCCGCGTGATCAAGCATGTGGAGGCGTGCCTGGAGGCGCGCAAGGGGGAGACGGTCTACCTGGCGGATCTGTGCGCGGTGACCGGAGTCAGCGAGCGGACGCTGCGCACCGTTTTTCAGCAGAGCTACGGCTTGAGTCCGCTGCAGTACCTCAAGCTGCGCCGCCTGCACCAGGTGCGCCGGGCGCTGCGGCGCGCCGATTCCGACCTGAATACGGTCCAGAGCGTGGCGAATAGCTTCGGCATCTGGCACATGGGCCGATTCGCGGTGGAGTACCGAAAGCTGTTCGGTGAGTCGCCCCTGGAGACCCTCAAAGAGGTCCGCTCCGGCGCGGGCTCGAAAGGATCGCTGCTGCTCCCCTCCCTCCACTCCCGCCCTGATTTCTCGACACCGGAAGCTTGATTCACTCCAGGGCAGGCTGGCTGCGGCCGGGTGAAGGCCGCGGTGACCCTAGGATCCGCTGAAGCCCGGGGTGTGCCCGTCCAGGAGTCGGTGCAGCTCGGGAGCGGAGAACTGCAGGCCTGTCAGGAAGGGGCCGAACTCGCCGTACCAGGAGCTGGCTTCGTCGAAGCGCATCTCGTAGACCAGCTTCTTGAAAACGAGAGGATCGTCAGCGAACAGATCCACTCCCCATTCCCAATCGTCGAAACCGATGGACCCTGAAATGATCTGGCTGACCTGCTCGCCGTAGCGGCGGCCGATGACGCCATGCTCGCGCATCATTTCCGCCCGGCGGCGCACTCCCTCGGCGTACCAGTTCTTGATCTCGCCGCGCTTCTTGTTCATCGGGTAGAAGCAGACGTAGCGGCGCGGCGGAATGGAGCCGGTGAGCCGCGCCTTCATCCGCTCCCGCTGCTTCGCCATCTCCTCCTGCAGCGCCTTGTCGAACTCCGGCGTGTTCGGCTGGAGCCCCTTCCCTTCCAGCTCACCATGAATCTTCAGGGTCATCTCGTAAAGGCCCAGCTCCACCACGGAGAGGTAGGATCCCGCCGGCTCCAGGTAGTCCCGCAGCTCGAGATTGGCGAAATCCAGCTGCGCCTGGTGCAGATCCTCCAGGGTGGGGCGGAAGTGAATCAGCATCAGGTCGGCCTTCTGTCCCAGGATCGCCACGGCGCAGGAGGCTCCGTCCGAACGCTTTTCCATCCGCGCGAGGAGGGTGGTTGCCGCGTCCGCCAGTCCCCGCCGCCGCTCCTCCAGGAGCCTTCTCCATTCCCCCCGGCGCACGCGGAACATTTCGTGCAGCAGATAGTGCCCGTCCAGCGTCAGGGGAGCCAGCGAATCCTGCATCGAGGAGGCCTCCGAATGCTTCTCAGACTTTGTAGATTTCCCGGGCCGTGCGGACGGTATTGACGTGGATGGCCACGGTGTCCTCCACCTGGACGGCGTAGCCGCCCGCCAGCGTGATGTGCGCCGGGATCTTGCGCTCCCGCGCGGCTCCGAGCACGAGCCGGTCGCGCTTCATGAGCCCTTCCATCGTCAGTGCGAGCCCGCCTAGCTGATCCTCCCGGTAGGGATCGGCTCCCGCCACGTAGAAAAGCATGTCCGGCTTGAAGTTCTGCAGGGAAGTTTCGAGCCCCTCCTTGAGCTTCGTGAGGTACTCCGCATCTTCCACCCCGTCCGACAAGTCGATGTCGAGATTGCTGGCCGGTTTCCAGTTCGGATAGTTGTTGAATTGATGGATAGACAGGGTGAAGACCTCGGGGTCGTGCTTGAAGATGGCCGCCGTGCCGTTCCCCTGGTGCACATCGCAGTCCACCACCCATGCCCGGTCAATCTTCCTCTCTTTCTGCATGCGCCGGATGGCGACCCCCACGTCGTGGACCAGGCAGAACCCCTCGCCATGATCGGGAAAGGCATGATGAAATCCTCCTCCCAGATTCACGGCAATCCCCTCTTCCACGGCCAGGCGCGCCGCCAGGATCGACCCGCCTGCCGCGAGATAGAACGCATCCACCAGCTCCCGCGAATAGGGCACCTCCTGGCGCATGATCTCCACCGGCGAAAAGGTGCCCAGCCGCAGCTTTTCAATGTAGGAAGGCGTGTGGACCAGCTGCAAATCGTCGTCGGTGGCCACGGCCGGCTCCACCAGGTCCGCCGGCGCGATGACCTTGTCTTCCAGGAGTTTCTCCTTGATACGACGATACTTGACGGCCGGGAAGACGTGCTCTCCCAGCTTGAGAAAATACCCGTCGGAATAGACCACCTTCATGATGCGTTCTCCGTGGCGATGCCCGGGATTATACCCGCCTTCGCTCTCGGCCCGCGCATCCTGGACCCGAAAGCGTCTTGCAACGGTCATCGCCCAACCCCTTTGCGCTATCATGCGACTGCCTCACAGGAGCCATTCTTGACCCACAAAGATCCTGTTTGCCTGATGGAGGTGGAGCCGGGCACCGCCGCCGGCAAACACACGCACGCCGGGACGACTTACTATTTCTGCAGCGATTGGTGTGTGCAGAAGTTCAAGGAGGCCCCCGACCAGTATCTCGCCCCAACCGGTGGGGCGGCGAAGGCCGTGGGCGAGGCTCTTCCCGTCAGCGCTTCCCCCCGACAGGGCTCCGAAGCCCTGTACACCTGCCCGATGCATCCCGAGATCCGACAGAAAGGACCCGGGACTTGCCCCATTTGCGGCATGGCGCTCGAGCCGGTGGCGGTGGAGGCGTCGGAGGCGAGCGACCCGGAGCTCGCGGACATGGCCTTCAGGCTGAAGGTCGCGGCGCTACTGACCGTCCCCATCCTGGTCCTGAGCATGGGCGAGATGATCCCGGGGCTCGCGCTGCATGCCTGGATTCCCGACGGCGTTTCCCGCTGGATCCAGCTCTCGCTGGCGACTCCCGTGGTGATCTGGGCGGGCTTTCCCTTCTTCCAGCGCGGCTGGGACTCCATCCTGCGGTTGCGGCTCAACATGTTCACTCTCATCGCCCTGGGAACCGGCGCCGCCTACCTGTCCAGCCTGGCTGCCGTGCTGTTTCCTGATGGATTCCCTGCCTCTTTCCGGGACGAGCACGGCGGCATTCCCCTCTACTTCGAGGCCGCCGCGGTCATCACCGTCCTGGTCCTGCTGGGTCAGGTGCTGGAGCTGAAAGCGCGCGGGCGCACGCGCTCGGCCCTTCGATTGTTGCTGAGCCTAGCGCCCGATTCAGCGCGGCGGGTCCGTCCCGATGGAGTTGAAGAGGACGTGCCCCTGGACCAGGTCAAGGTGGGCGACCGCCTTCGCGTGCGCCCCGGGGAGAGGATTCCAGTGGACGGCACGGTGGTGGAAGGTGCCAGCGCGGTGGATCAGTCGATGATGACCGGCGAGCCCCTGCCGGTGGAGAAGCGGACCGGGGACAGCGTCATCGGCGGCACGGTGAACGGCTTGGGATGGCTCATCATCACCGCCCAGAGGGTTGGAGACGATACGCTGCTGGCTCGCATCGTGCGCCTGGTCGGCGAGGCCCAGCGCAGCCGGGCCCCGATCCAGCGCCTGGCGGATCGCGTTGCCGCCTGGTTCGTCCCCACGGTGGTCCTGATTGCAATTCTCACTTTTCTGCTTTGGGCCCGCCTGGGTCCGGAGCCTCGCCTGGCGCACGCGCTGGTGGCCTCGGTCGCGGTGCTCATCATCGCCTGCCCCTGCGCGCTGGGGCTGGCCACTCCCATGTCGGTCATGGTCGGGATCGGGCGCGGAGCCGGAGCGGGCATCTTGATCAAGGATGCCGAGGCGCTGGAGATGCTCGGGAAGGTGGACACGCTGGTGGTCGACAAGACCGGGACCCTCACCGAGGGGCGTCCCAGGCTTGGCGAGGTGACGGTGCTGGAGGGGACTTCCGAGAAGGAGATGCTGCGATTGGCTGCAGGCCTGGAGAAGTCGAGCGAGCATCCCCTCGCGGATGCCATCGTCAAAGGAGCCCGGCAGCGCGGCATCTCCCCCGCCGTGGCGTCGCAATTCTCGGCGCTGCCCGGCCTGGGCATCGAAGGCCGGGTGGATGGGCGCCAGGTGGCCATCGGCTCCGAGAAAATGCTTCAAGGGATGGGAATCGATCCGGCACCTCTGGCTGCGAAGTCCGAAGAGCTGCGCAAGAAGGGGCACAGCGTGGTGCTCGTGGCTGTCGACGGCAAGCTCGCGGGCGCGTTGTCAGTGGTGGATGCGCTGCGGGAGTCCACCCGTCTTGCGCTGCGGCGTCTGAAAGAGGATGCGGTGCGGGTCGTCATGGCCACCGGAGACAGCCGCCTGACGGCCGAGGCGGTGGCAAAAGATCTTGGGCTGGACGAGGTCATCGCCGAGCTGCTGCCGGATCAGAAGGGGGAGGTGGTGCGCAGGCTGCGCGCCGAAGGTCACCGCGTGGCCATGGCCGGAGACGGGATCAACGACGCCCCGGCGCTGGCTCTGGCCGACGTCGGCATCGCCCTGGGAACCGGCGCCGACATCGCCATGGAAACTGCGGGAGTGACGCTGGTGAAGGGAGACCTTCGCGGCATCGCCCGCGCCAGGCTCTTGAGCCGGGCGACGCTGCGCAACATCCGACAGAATCTCTTCTTCGCCTTTCTCTACAACGCTCTGAGCATCCCAATCGCCGCGGGGCTGCTCTATCCGTACTTCGGCTGGCTGCTCAGCCCCATGCTCGCCAGCGCCGCCATGAGCTTCAGCTCCGTCTCGGTCATCGCCAACGCATTACGACTCCGCAGACTCTCGCTGTGAGAGGGCGGGTTCAGGGCTTCCCTTCCACCGGGGGCATGGTGAGCACGCCGGATTCGGGCCCCATCGCCAGCATCTTGATCCGCCGGATGTAGGGCTGGATCACTTTGAGGTCCCTGGCCAGCGCCGCCACGGCGGCTTCCCCCGGATCGCTGCTGTGCGGCCCTTCCTCGAACAGCATCTGAAACGGTGAGCGCTTCGGCGGGTAGACCTTGAGATTCACCTCTTCCTTCTCGGGAATCTTCGCGGCCTTTTTCGCCAGGAGCAGCGCCTCGGGAAAGCCTCCCAGCTCGTCCACCAGTCCCAGCTCCTTGGCGTCCTCGCCGGTCCAGATCCTCCCCTTGGCGATCTGCAGCACCTTCTCCTTGGGGAGATTTCTCCCTTCGGCCACCTTGCCGGTGAAGTCGGTGTAAACCCGATCCAGCCACGCCTGGAAGCGCGCCCACTCCGCCGGGGAATAGTCGTGCGTCCCGGTCCACATGTCGGAGTTGGTGCTGCTGTGCACGTTGTCCCAGGAGAGCCCCAGCTTTTCCCAGAAGTCCGAGGTGAGGAACTTGCCGCCCAGAACTCCGATGGAGGCGGTGATCGTCCCGGGCTGGGCTACGATCTTGTCTGCCGCCATGGCGACGAAGTAACCGCCCGAGCCGGCGAGGTTTCCCATGCTGACCACAACGGGCTTGCCGGCCTTTTTCGCCCGAACCGTCTCGCGCCAGATGGCATCCGACGCCACGTAGGATCCGCCGGGCGAGTCGACGCGGAATAGAATCGCCTTCACGGCAGGATCCTTCACGGCTTCGCGGAAAGCAGCGGTGACATGGTCGGACCCCATGACTTCCTCGCCGGAAAAGGGGCTGTAGCCGCCGTCGCCACGCGACACGGCGCCGACACCATAAATCAGCGCGATGGTCTTGCCGGAGCTGTTCGGCCTTCCGGCGCGCTTGAGATATTCGTCCAGGAACAGAAACTCAGCTCCTTCGCCCGCCTTCTTCTTTACTTTCGCGTACACCTCGTCCCGATAGGCCATCCCGTCCACGAGCCCCGCCTCCTGGGCTTCCTTGCCCAGAAAAGGCCCCTTGTCCACCAGGGACACGACCTGTTCCTGAGTCAGATGCCGGCTTTCGGAGATCCCCCTGGCCATCTGGGAGAACCAGGAGGACATCAGCTTTTCCATGGCCTCCTTGTAATAGGGATCGTATTTCTTGTCGGTGTAGAAGTTCATGGCGTTCTTGAACTCGTAGCGGTGGTCCATGCGCGGCTTGATTCCCAGCTTGTCCAGGGATCCCCGCAGGAAAGGGCTTTCCAGGAACACTCCGGTGAGGCCGATGTCTCCGGAGGGCTGCAGCCAGATCTCGTCAAATGCGGTAGCCAGGTAGTAGGAGCCCCCACCGGGACCGAACTCGCCGAAGGTCTCCGCAAACGCCACGGCCGGCTTCTTCTTCGCCCGGAAGGCCAGGACCGCATTGCGCAGCTCTTGCAGCTGGGCCATTCCCATGGGCGCCGCCCCGACCCGGGCCACGAGCCCCGCTACCCGGTCATCGTTGCCGGCCTTCTCCAGGGCTTCCACCACGTCCCGCATCACCGGCGTGTCCTTCAAGGTGAAGGCCGCCACCGGATCGTCCGGAACGTCTTCGATGATGCCCTGCTCCAGATTCACCTCCAGAACCGTCTTGGGAGAGACGCCTCCCTTCCCGGCCCGGAACAGGGCGAAAAACATCAGCCCCACGAAGCAGCCGAGAATGACCAGCCCGCCGATGACGGCGAGTATTCGTACCAACACTTTCATCTGTCGATCCCCCCCATGGGATGTAAGGCGGCCAGCCCTCCCAACCTCGGAACTCCGCGGAGGGCAAAGCTCAATTTGGCTTTCATGAGTGTCATACGCAAGGAGGTCCGGCGGGTTCTGCCACGGACCCTCGAATGCCTGCCGGGACAGAGAATAGACCATTCTCCCGCCTGGACACCAGCGCTCAAAAGCTCCGGGTGGGTTACACTAAGGGCCCTCCGGAGCACCGGTCAGCGCCGGAGCCCCTTTCAGCCGCCGACTGCACGCGAGGTGGAGACATGGCTTCTTCCAGAGCGCTTTTCCTGCTGCCGCTGCTGTTCATCCTCTCGGGCTGTAACGACGGCGACACAATCAACATCGTCAATTCCGACTGTGGGTTGATTCGCAGCGACTTGCTGGGGGTCTACACCGTCTCTTTCGCCCCCATCACGGCGGACCTGTTCAATTGCTCGGATCCCTTCTTTAATCTCAGGACGGTCACGGTGACCTCCGCGCCGCGCGATTTCCCGACCGTCCAGGTTTTTGCCTCCGCTTTCAACACCGGATTCGCCTTCACCGACGGGGCCGGGCCTGAAGCCCTGTTCGGCAACGCGGAAACCGACTCGTGCGGCATGAGCTTCGCGGTGCTGGACAATGAAGGGATGTACCTGAACTGCTTCGGAACGCTGGACCGGGCGAGCGGCCAGGTGTTCGCCGCTTGCGATTCCATTTCCGTTCTGGAGACTCCCCTCACCACGCCCCCGGTGGTCCTCGCCGATTGCGACCTGGATCCGATCCTGCAGGTCAACCTGACGATTCACTAGCATGAAAGGATTCGAGAGCACGCCTCCAGAGGTCCGGTCGATGCTGCGGCGCCGGATCGACCGCCTCGGCTTGAAGCTGGAAGGCTCCCCGGTGGCGCGCTTCGTGCGCCAGCTCCAGAAAGAGCTGCGCAGCAAGGGCATCCTGAAGTTTCAGGCGGTCTGCTACCTGACCGACGAGTGGGGATGCCCCGACCGCGAGCCGATCATCGGCATTCCCTTCTACCTGGCCGATCCCAAGCTCGCGAGCCTGGAGAAGCGGATGAACGATCTGGAGGATTCGCGCAAGATCATGATGTACCTGCGCCACGAGGCAGGACACGCATTCAACTATGCCTACCGGCTCTTCGAGACGGCCCGCTGGCGAGATCTGTTCGGCCCTTTCCGGCGGCCTTACCGGGAGGACTACCGGCCGGTCCCCTTCTCTCGCAGGTACGTGCGCCACATGGAAGGTTGGTACGCCCAGAAGCATCCCGACGAAGACTTCGCCGAGACTTTCGCCGTCTGGCTGACGCCGAGCTCCCGGTGGCGCTCCCGCTACCGGGGCTGGCCCGCCATGCGAAAGCTTCAGTACGTCGATCGGACGATGCGGCGCCTGGGAGGGAAGGTGCCGATCGTCGATCAGGGGCAAACCGACCTGACCGTCTCGCAGATGAAGCTCACCGTTCAGGATTTCTATCGAAAGGCGGCGCGCCATAACCGTGCGGCGGTCAAGCTCGCCCTGGTAGGAGATATGGCGGATATCTTTCGCCGGCCATGGGGCAAGGAAGACGGACTGATACCCGCTTCCGAGATGATTGAGCGCCATCGGGTCGAGCTGATCGACAAGATCGCCTATTGGACCGGCGTCCGCCGCGCGGTGGTGCGCTCCCTGGTGGAAGTGATGCACCGCCATTGCAGGGAAAGAAAGCTGGTAGGGCGGAGGCGCAGGGAAACCGCTTACCTGGTGGAGCTGACCGCCTATGGCACTGCCCTGGCCATGAACTATCTCACGCGGGGCCGTTTCGTATTAAAGTAACCACGTTCCACACCCCCCTTGAAGGGAAACATGGCCAAGCAGCGCATCGCCGTCCTCTACGACATCTGGTACGAGGAAAAGGAAGAATCCCAGGAGCCGAAGCCCTCCCCTGCCCGAAAACGCCGCAAGCCGGACAAGGAGGATCGCCAGTCGATTCACGAAGCGCTGCGCGAGGCGGGCCACTCTCCCTTTTATGTCACCGTGGACGGCACGCGCGAGTCCCTGGCGGAGCTGGCCAAGGTGGAGAACGATCTGGTCTTCAATCTCACCGCCTCCTGGGCGGGCGATGACACCAAGGACGTCCACCTGGCCGCCTATCTGGATCTTTGCCACTTCAAGTACACCGGCGCGGGGCCCTTTGGCATCCATCTCTCACAAAACAAGTCGTTGGCCAAGAAGATTTTCGCCTTCCACAGCATCCGCACCCCCTTCTTCGCCACGGTGTACCGGGGCCGGCTGGATTGGGCGCATGACGACCTCTCGTTTCCGGTCATCGTCAAGCCGGCCAGGGAAGACGGCTCCATCGGCATCGAGTTCAACGCCGTCTGCGAGTCCATCAAGGAGCTGATGGAGCGCATTCACGACATCCACGAGAAATTCGACTCCCCGGCCCTGATCGAGGAGTATATCGACGGCCGGGAGATCTACGTGACGGTCCTGGGCAACGACAGCCTGGTGGCCCTGCCGGCGGTGGAGCTGGACCTCTCCAAGCTTCCCGAGGGGACCCCAAAAATCGCCGGAACCGAGGTGAAATGGAGAACCGGATCCGAGGCTTATCGTAAAACCAAGAGCATCATTCCCACGGATCTGGATGAAAAGACCGTGAAAGCCCTGGACGAGACCGCCATGGCCGCCTACCAGGCCCTGGAGCTGCGCGACTACGGGCGCATCGACATGCGCCTGGACAAGGAGGGAAAGATCTACGTTTTGGAAGTGAATCCGAACCCCTGGCTGCACTCCAAAGCCGAAGTGGCGCTGGCGGCCAAGGAGTCGGGTCGAAGCTACTCGGCCCTGATCGATGAAATCGTCAATCTCGCGCTATCCCGCTACTCAAACTGAGAGGATTCAACCCATTTTACGAGAGGTGACCATGAAAGCACGGATCCCCATCGGGCGGCCCGGCGTCTGGTTGGCCCTGGCGGTCCTGTTCGCAGCCGCCGCGGTGCTCCCGGCCTCCGCCCAGACCCTTGCCGACTTCGAGAAGAAGGTGACGCTGAAGACCCTGCCCAACGGCTGGACCTTCATCATCTATCAGCGCACCGAGGCGCCGGTCTTCTCGTTCGCCACCCACGTCAATGTGGGCTCGGCCCAGGAAGTTCCCGGCATCACCGGCATCGCCCACATGTTCGAGCACATGGCGTTCAAGGGGACCACCACGATCGGGACCACCAATTACCCCGAGGAGAAGAAGGCTCTGGAGAAGGTGGACGAGGCCTACGCCGCCTATGACGCCGCCCGACGGGCGCGCAATCCCGATCCCCAGAAGGTCGAGGCGCTGCTGAAAGCCTTCAAGGAGGCTCAGGAAGCGGCTGGCCAGTACATCATCAAGAACCAGTTCGGCGAGATCATCGACCGGGAGGGCGGCGTGGGCCTCAACGCCGGGACGGGCGCAGACTCCACCGTCTACTTCTATTCCCTCCCCGCCAACAAGTTCGAGCTCTGGGCGTACCTCGAGTCCGATCGCTTCCTCCACCCGGTATTCCGGGAGTTCTACAAGGAGCGGGACGTGGTCAAGGAGGAGCGGCGCCTGCGCACCGAGAGCCAGCCCATCGGGCGGCTCATCGAGCAGTTCGGCCTGGTGGGCTTTTCGGCCCATCCCTACCATCACCCGGTCGTGGGCTACATGAGCGATCTCGACTCCTTCACCAGGGAAGACGCCGAGAATTTCTACAAGACCTACTACGTTCCCTCCAATCTGGTCACGGCGCTCGTGGGGGATCTGAAGCCCGAAGTGGTGATTCCGATCATCGAGAAGTATTTCGGGAGGATCCCCAAGGGGAACCCCCCGCCGCCGGTCCGGACTGTGGAGCCGGTCCAGATCGCCGAAAAGTTCATCAAGATCCCGGATCCCGCCCAGCCGTTCTACGTGGAGGGGTATCACAAGCCGGCGGCCACCAGCCCCGACGAGCCGGTTTATCAGGCGATCGTGGACGTCCTCACCAACGGCCGCACCTCACGGCTGTACCGCAGCCTGGTGCGCGACAAGCAGATCGCCGTGGCGGTCCAGTCTCTCCCCAGTTTTCCGGGAGACAAGTTCCCGAACCTGTTCATCGTCTTCTCAGTTCCTGCTCCCGGGCACAGCAACGACGAGAGTCGTGACGCCATCCGGGCGGAGCTGGAGCGGCTGAAGAAGGAGGACATCACGGCCGAGGAGCTGGCCATGGTGAAGACCCACGCCAAGGCAAGCCTCCTCGAGGGTCTCAACAGCAACGGAGGCCTGGCCAACCAGATGGCGGACTACCAGACCACCTTCGGGGACTGGCGTGAGCTGTTCAAATCCGTGGAAAAGATCGACAAGGTGACTCAGGCCGACATCCGGCGTATCGCCAACCAGATTTTCATCGACACCAACCGCACCGTGGCCGTCGTGGAGACGACCGCGTCAATGCCCGCAGCCGGCGGCGGCCGGTAGGAAGGAGGATCCCATGAAAGCACGACGCTATTTCTTGACGACCCTCCTGGCCCTGGCGGTGACTTTGCCGGCCGTGGGTCAGGTGCAGAACTACAAAGAGCTCAAGTATCCGCCTCTGGGCGCCATGCAGATTCCCGAGCCGCAGCGCACCACGCTCCCTAATGGAATGCTGATCATGCTGCTGGAGGATCACGAGCTCCCCGCCATCGAGGTGATGGTCCGGATTCGGGCCGGCTCCCGCACCGTCCCCGCGGACAAGGCCGGCCTGGGCGACGTCTTCGGCGACGTGCTGCGCACCGGCGGCACCAAGACCATGACCGGGGACCAGATCGACGATTACCTCGAGACCCGGGGCGCGCGCATCGAGACCGGCATTGGCGTGACTTCCGGGACTGCCGAATCCTGGTCCTTGAAGCAGGATTTCCCGGGAGTGTTCAAGCTCCTCGCCGACGTGCTGCGCAACCCGGCCTTCGCCGAGGACAAGATCGCCATCGCCAAGAATCAGGTCGCGGCCGGCATCGCCCGGCGCAACGACAACCCGCTCCAGATCATGTTCCGGGAATTCAACAAGCTGGTCTATGGCGCCAGCAGCCCGTACGCCCGCACCCCCGAGTTCGCGACCCTGGAGTCGGTGTCCCAGGCGGATCTGGTGGCGTTCCACAAGAAGTACTTCCAGCCCAACCGGATCATCCTGGGAGTGGTGGGCGATTTCAATTCCAAGGAGATGCTGGCCAAGATCAAGGAGGCGTTCGGCAACTGGCCCAAAGGGTCGGAGCTGAAGGACGAGCCCGCAATCTACCAGACCGCCGTCAAACCGGGGATCTACTACGTCCAGAAAGAGGACATGACCCAGTCGGACATCATCATGGGCCATCTGGGGATCATGAAGAACAACCCCGACATCTTCGCGGTCGATGTGATGAACGAGGCCTGGGGCGGCGGTTTCGCAGCGCGCCTGTTCAGCAATGTCCGCTCCAAGAAGGGCCTGGCCTATAGCGTGCGCGGCGCCGTCGACTCCAACTACGACTATCCGGGCACGTTCAATGTCTGGATGACGACCAAGACCGAGACGACGGCGGCGGGGATCGACGCCCTGAAGGTGGAGATCGGAGACCTCTCCAAGTCGCCGCTCACCAACGACGAAGTGCAGCGGGCCAAGGAATCGATCCTGAATTCCTTTATCTTCAATTACGACTCGAAGGCCAAGGTCCTGGGCCAGCAGATGGTGTATGCCTATTACGGCTTTCCGGCCGACTATCTGGCCCAGTATCGCAGCCGGATCGAGAAAGTCACCACCGACGACGTGACCCGGGTGGCGAAGAAGTACGTCCACGAGGGCCAGATGGCGATCCTGGTGGTCGGTCCGCCCAAGGGCCAGGATCGGCCCTTGAGCTCCTTCGGAAATGTGGTGCCGGTGGACATCACCATCCCGAAGCCCAAAGCTCCGGGCGGGTCCGCCTCCAAGAAGTCGGCGCCCTAAAGAAGCCCGGCAACGGTCCATGAGAAGGGCGCGATCCCGCCGGGTCGCGCCCCTTTTCCTGTTTGGCGGGTTTTTGACGATTGTCCGGCCTGACTCCGGCCCCGCGACGGGGGGGTTCGCGTTGCGGCTATTTTCATTGCCGTGCTAATCTCTCCTTGCCTCACCGGCCATTCCCACGGATCTATAGAAGGATTCGGCGACTTCCAGTCGCCTGAGGGAGATCTGAGCCCTTGAGATCACGGCTGTGCAGACTCTGGTGCATCCCTGCCCTTTGCCTGGCATTCGGCCCTCTGGCGCTGGCCGCCACCGGCGAGCTGAAAGGAAAGGTGCTGGACCGCTCGGGGACACCGCTGCCGGGAGTCACCGTGGTGGTGCGCAACGACGCCCTGGGAGTGACTGAGCGGGGCGGAGTCACCAATGCTCAGGGGGACTACCGCATCATCGCGCTCCCCCCGGGGCCCGGCTATCGGCTGCGCGCCACCCTCCCAACCTATGCTTCGCTCGAATTCTCCGATCTGGAAGTCCCCGAGGGTGCGGCCCGCATCCAGGACATCGTCCTGCAGCCGGCATCGGAATTGAAGGAGACGGTGCGCGTGGAGGCCAAGGGTGACGTGGTGAACACCGAGAGTGTGACGACCTCCACGAGCTTCAGCTCCGAGTTCATCGCCGGCCTTCCGGTCCTGGGCCGGGACTACCAGGACATCCTGAGCCTGGCGCCGGGCGTCACCGACGTGAACGACACGGGCAACCCCAACATCCACGGGGCCAGGGACACCGACGTTCTGACCATGGTCGACGGCCTGAACACCACCGATCCCTTCTCCGGCCATTACGGCCAGCAGCTGAACATCGAGTCCATCCAGGAGATCGAGGTCATCACCTCCGGCAGCCGGGCGGAGTTCAGCCGCGCCCAGGGCGGATTCGTGAACATCCTCACCAAGTCCGGGAGCAATGAATTCCAGGGGTCTTTCAAGTTCTACATGCGCAGCAGCCGGCTGGATCAGGATGGCGCCGGGACGGATGATCCGGAGCTGGTCGGGGGCATCGGGGACGGCGATTTTCGTGAGCAGAAGTTCACCGACTTGTACCCCTTCTTCTCAGCCTCCGGTGCCGTCGTCAGGGAAAATCTTTGGTATGTGTTCTCGGCCGAGTACGTGCAGGTCGAGACCCCGGTCAACTCGCTGACGCAGAGCTTCGTCGTCGGCACCCACGGGTATCGAGTCATCGGCAAGGCGACCTGGCAGATCAACTCCGCCAACAAGCTCGCC
>Ga0137425_1000023_pt1 | contig 53221 bp, 62 predicted proteins | sample EasRivERMZT640_2_FD_102318 | JGI IMG/M metagenome (GOLD analysis project Ga0137425, IMG submission 102318) | Soil microbial communities from meander-bound floodplain in the East River, Colorado, USA - East River MetaG ERMZT640_2 | ecosystem: Environmental > Terrestrial > Soil > Floodplain ...
GCTTCGTTCATTGCTTTCCGACCGAGGATGCCGACATCGGCCAGGAGGTTGTTATTCAGGGATTGGATGAAAACGGTAAAACGGTTACGGAAATGGATCCGTTGACCTCCCGGGCAATCCTTGGGGAACACGTAACCCTTGCCTATCCGTTCACGTCGACCGTGAACAAGTACTCGAAGATTACCGGGATTCTGAAGTCGCCGACCATTGGCCGCGTGGCTTATGAGCAGTACGAGTCAGACTCCGCGGTCTCGACGGAGCTCAGCTCGATGGAGCCAGGGGAGACGACCGCTCAATATCGCCGGTACTTCCTGAGCGGGTTGCCTAGTGCTTGTTTCGGGGGAACCGCGGGGACGATTCAGATCACGTCCCAGGCGAAGCTGGACCTCATCCCGGCCATGAGCGACCAGGATTACCTCTTCATCCCCTGTATCCCTGCCCTCATTGAAGAGCTGATGTCGCTTCGATATGGCAGCATGGACAGCGCCGGCAGCTCCCAGAAGGAAAAGGACCATCACGCCTCAGCGCTCCGGCTCCTGTTCGGGCAGCTCGATCATTTCCTGGGGAAAACCAAGACCTCAGTTTCCGTTTCCATTTTCGGTTCCGATCCGTTAATCCGTCAACGCACATAGCCTATGCCAACGATTCCAGCTCCCGGCACTGCAAGGAATGCAGGCGGTGTATCCCTCGATCCCATTTGGGGTATGGGGATGAATACCTTCGTGACCAATTCCGCGGGAGTGCCGATTCCAGGAGGGGGCGGTGGCGGGGGAGGAGTTGGGACACCTTCCGCGGGAGTGCCGTCGAATATCTCTTCCGTGATGAACCTGATTAACAGCCTGAACCGAACCGCTCAGCAGCAGAGCAACGCCGCCAGGATTCCCAATGCCCAGGACCTCGAGGCCCAGAGCTCTCTGAACATTGGGCATGAACTCCGCGGGGAGCTCTCTCCGGACGTCATCCGCCTTCTGCAACAGCAGGGAGCTGAGCGGGGAGTTGGCCGCGGCATCGGAGGCAGTCCGAACGAAATCGCGGCTTATCTCCGGGCTCTCGGTCTCACTTCCCTGGATCAGCAAAAGACTGGACAAGCTAATCTGAGTGCAGCGCTTGGCCGAAATCCCGGGGCGCCACTCTTTGATCCGACCGGGCTCATCATGACCCCGTATCAATCCGCGCAGCTCGCCGCCGAACAGCAGCGGATTAAGCTGGCTCAGGACCAGCTTGCTCTTGAGGCTTGGAAGGCTCAGCAGGCGAACCAGTACGCTTATGACGAGAACAAATCCAAGTACGGGCCGAAAGAGTACAGCTACTCTTACACCCAGGGGCCCGGGGCCGGCTCGACCGCTTCTCCGACCTACGCTTATCGCTACTACGCTTGAAAGGACCTATGGCACCACGCATCTATTTCGGTGGAGCTGACGAGCAATCGCCAATTCCGGCACAGAGTACTTCCGACTGGAACACGGTTTATCCTCCCGAGGTTCAGGCTGAAGCTTGGAAATTCGAAATGGCTAAGCGAGCCGCCGACCGCCAGCGCGAGCTCGAGGACATGATTTTCCGCGAGAGCCAGAACCAGAAGATTGAGGACGTGACCAAGGCCGTTGACGCGGCTCAGCGGTTCCAGGCTCAGCGGCAGTACGAGAGCTTGGTTGCCAACGGGACGAAGCCAAGTGTTGCCCTCGCGCAACTGGCGCCGAAACTGTTCCGGTCTCCCGCGGGACTCGGACCGATCTTCCGTCCCCAGGTTCAGAGGGTCATGAACGTTGCCGGCACCGGTTACCAGGAGCAGGAGGATGGCACCTGGAAGCCATTCACGCCGATCAAGGCGCCAGTGGTCAAGGATTCGACCGCGGCATCTCTGAAGAAGAGGATCGACGCAGCTCAGGCAGAATTCGACAAGGCCCAAATGAACGCGACGGCGCGCCAAGCAACCCGGGAAGAAGTCACTCCTGCAGTACCGGGAAGCCGCTTCTGGGGCATCGGTCCCAAGTCGGCGGGGACCCCGGCCATCACGAACCAGATCCCGATCTTCCTCAATACGACCAAGACGGATGAGGCCGTAGCCCTCCGGGATGCCGCCAGGAACCGGTTGAAGCAGGCTCAGACCGAATACGCGGCTTACATGCAGCAGGCGACCAACGCGGGGCCGGCTGAGGCCCAGGAACCTCCCCCAAGGCCACTCCTTACAGGCCCTCCAGGCTCGATAGGCGGGGCGATGTCTCCTCCCGCCACTCTGAGCCCTTCAGCGGCTAATCCTCCTGCAGGCGCCAGCGCAGCGCCGGGGATTGCCGCTATAGCGCCTCCTGGGACCAATGCGCCGGTACCAACGCCAATTGTCCGCCCTCCTGGCCCTCCGGCGAGCGGAACCGGGCTCAAAACCAATGAGGTTTTACGCCGCGTCAACGGTAAATTGGCCATTTTCGACTCCAAGACCCGGAAATTCCTCCGTTATGCCGATTAAAGACGAAGTTCTGGTAGCAAGGCCGCTTCCGGTAACGTTACCTGCCTGGGAGGACTCCGAGCCCGTCGATGTCCCACAATGGGACGATTCCGAGGAGGTTCCGACACTCAAGATTGAACCCTGGCAGGAGCCCGGGCTCATCCAGATACCCGATGCTCTCGCGCCGGTTGCTCCCCAGATAGCGGTACCGGCTGAATCCCGCACCGAACAGCTCGCCAGGGTGATTCATGAAGCTGGTCCGCGGGGAAGCGAAGCCCGGGAACGGGCTGCATTGGCGGGAAGGTCTTTGCTCGAGCAAGAGGGGTTCCAGGCATTGCCAGTCGGCGAGAAGGCCATGAGTGCCGCCGAGGCCATTGCTCAGGAGGTTGCCAAGACACCTGGGCGCCTGATGCGGGGTGGAGCGGTCCAGGCTCAAGTGTTGCCTCCTCCGCGAATGGAAGAGCCCGGGGTCCGGATGCTGCCCAATGTTCCTCTCCGTCAGGAATGGGAAGTCAAAAGTCCTACCGAGCGGGCGCAAGCGGTAACCGGCAGTGAACTTTTCAAGGCTGGTCAGGCGGTTGAACAGGCTGCGGAGCGCGCGCACCCAACAGCAGCCGGCAGCGAAGCAAGCTTTTGGTGGGGTGATGTTCCACGTGGAATAGGCTCCATGGGCACCAGCATTGGAACCGGGCTTGTCGGCGGTCCAGCAGCCGGTATCGGCGTGGCTACGATCCTCGAGACCATGGACGCCTTTGATCAGGAAATGGGACGGCAAGTCCGTACTGGCGAACAGCCAGACCCGGGGAAAGCCTGGGCCAAGGCGACCGGTTACGGGGCATTGACCGTGCCGATTGAATCCGGGCTTGGTGTAGGCCGCTTGATTCGGAATATCACCAAACGCTTTGGCCGAACAGGAGCCGAAGAGGCTTTGGATCTTCTCAGGCGCAAAGGTAAGAACGGGTTGACTGAGTTTGCGAAGAATCGCGCGAAGGATGCAGGACTCAACGCAGCTCAGGAGGGCATCGAAGCTCTCTCCCAGGATCTCATTGTCGAAGGGGAAGCAGACTGGGCGAACGTGGTACGTAGCGCCGGAGCTGGCGCCGTTGCCGGCACAATTGCCGGAGGAGCGGGCGAAGCGGGTGCACGCGGAGCTCGCCGCATCATCGGTCCGCCTCCGTCTTTGGAACCTCCGATTACTGGCCGCGACCTTCTCCAGCGAGAAGGGGCGATTCCTCCATTGCAGGCAATCGAACCAACAACAGAAAGGACTCCAGATGATACGCAAGGTGAAGAGCGGGTACCGGGTAGTCAGCCACAAGGGCCGCAACCTGGGAACGTCCCGATCGTTAGCGGGGGCCAAACGCCGCCTCCGGCAGGTGGAATACTTCAAACACCTACGCCGCCGTTAAAGCCGATCAAAGTCAAATTCAACGGGCACTATGAAGCTTTCGGGAAAGTGCCCGCGTTTGACCTTTACACGACTGTTGAGGAAGGGAAGAAAGGGACAACCGCAACGCTAGAGGAACTCCGAAGGCAAGGGTTCGACCCGCAGATAATTGCTGAACCTCCTCCTCCGGCTGTGACGCCTCCGAAAGCTCCGGAGCCGTCGACCGATACGGTCCGCGTCTATCACGGCGAGGAGGCCGGCTCCGGAGCGAGCGGTTCATGGTTCACCATCGACCCGAAGAGGGCCCGGACTTTTGGTAAGAACGTTTCTTTCGTCGACCTCCCTCGGGACGTGTACGAGCAGCTCCGGAAAGAGGCTGAAGCCAAAGGCACGCCGGAAAAGGATCTGACCCTCCCGGATGAATGGGTGAAGAAAGGCCAACCGATCGAGATTGAGGAAACCGTTCATGACCTTGATGCTGAGACCGAGTACAAGCCGAGCGCGACTCTGGGGCCGGTTGATGGCTCGCCGGAGTACAACGCTCTGCCCATGGGAGCAAAGAGCTCTATCGGAGAATTCGAGATCAATCAGAAGATCATCGATACCGGCTTGCATCCTGATGGCAAGAAAGCCACGAAGAAACAGATCGAGGAGCTGAAGCTTCGCCAGGATCAGGTCCGTAAGAATTTCGAGCGCAATCGAGCGGTTCCTATCGCGGAGCTGTCCACTCCGGATCTTCTCAAGATGGCGCGAGGCCTTGGGATAAAGGTCGATGAGGAGAGCATCATGCTCGAGCACGTTCGGAATCCGCTTATTGCTCGGATAACCGAGCTCGAGACGAAAGGCTTGCTCGATCGAGAAGCGGCCATGAAGGCCGGAGCTATTCCTCCGAAGGCTCCAGAAGTTCCTCCTGTTGCTCCGGCTGAAACGAAACCGGCTCCGGCTGCAACAAAAGCTCCCAAAGTTGAAACGGTTAAGCCTGTTTCTGAGCCAACTTCCGCGGAGCTTGAACCTTGGCTGAAGGTCCCGGAAGTGGACGATTCCCAGGCCAAAGAGGCAGCGAACTATGCGCGCCGACAAGTGGAAGCTCTCCGCACTCAGTACAAGGAGCTCGAGCAACAACGGATAGCTCTCGACAAGCTTGTCATGACCGGGAGCAAATTCCGCCGTCACATGAAGCGGTCCGCGCGGAAGAAGGACATCGATGCTTTCCGGGAAGTCCAGAAGAAGCAGCAGGACGTTGAGACTCAGATCCGCGCGATCGAGAATGCCAGCCGCGGGGATGCTGACGTAACGGAACGAGCTATGGAAGCTCGCCGAGTCAATGATGCATCAAGGACTCCCCTGTCTCGCCTGGGCGCCAGAATCAACCTGTTCCATGCATCGGGTGAGAAGGTGCCCGCTGAGGTAGAGCGGATCTTCATCCAAATGACCCGGGCTGAAGTTCAGAAGCGGTTTCCGGATCTTCGACCGCAAGAGCTCGAAGCCATGGGCCGGGAGATAGAGCGAGCCGCTCGCCTGGGCGATGACCTCAAACGGGAATTCGAAATCAATCCCGCTCTGAAGGGGCCTTTTGCTGGACGCCGCGCGGAACTGGCCAAGCACGTTCAGGACCTCCGCAATCAAGGTAACTGGAATCTCTGGCCGGAGGAACTGATCCGGAAGTTGGAAGAGAAGAGCCGGAGCTCGCAGCCGTACGGAGAGAGGGATAAACCCCTCCCTGAGCTCTCCATTAAGGAGCTCGAGGAGCTCAAGGCCGAAGCCTCTGAAGCTGCCGAAGTGGCCGCGGGCAAGGCTAAGGCTATCGAAGAGCTCGCCGCCAAGCAGAAGGCCGCGGATGAAGCCGAGGCTCAGCGCCTCCTGGATGAAGCTCAAGCTGTGGTCGACTCTCAGCCGAGGACCAGGAAAGCGACCGCGATTAAGGAGGAGCTCATCGACCGCATCGAGGAGCAGATGGACAAGACCATCGCCGCGGCCAAGGTAACGCTCGTGAAGAATGCGGAGCTAATCGAAGGCGCCGAATCTTATAGCGCCACTGCGGAATCCGGAGGCAAGTTCGTCCAGGGTACCATTCGCGAGACTCCCAATGGCAGGTTCGAGGTAACGGCCAAGGTTACCGGGAGCAAAAACCCAATCAAAGGACTGGTGGATACCAGGGCCGAAGCAGAGCGCATCATCAAAGTGATGAGTGCGGATGCCTCTGGCCGTGCGGTCATTGCCGTTCCTGGGGATGGCATTTTCACGCTGCACCGGAACGGGGAGAATCTCGCTAACCTCTGGCAGCAAGCCCGTTCAATTGTTACGAGTGCCACGCCGACCGGGCCGAAAGCTCCGGCTTCTGGAAGGCCCAAGGCAGCGCCGAAGCTGCCGAAAACTGTCGATGTCAAAGCCGCTATCCTCATCATGCGGAAACAGATTGTGGACCGGAAGAGCGGACGGCCTACGCTTTCTGACGTCTATAGCGATGGCAAGCACGTCTATGCGACTGATGGCCGAGTGCTCGTTATCATCGACGCGGTTCAACCCGTTGGCGGGCCGGAAGGCTTTCCAGTCGAAGCAATCAAAAAGGATGTCTGGCCAGATGAAATGGAAGGCCAACCTGCCTCCGTGCCAACTGAGGAGCTTTGGCGGATTAGCCGGTTGGCGAAGAGCCTCTATTGGAAGGACAGCATTCCCAGGGTGCAACTCTTCGTCGACGACAAAGGGAACATTGCCGGCGAGTCCATGGACGCTGAAGGCAATGCTGCCGGGTGGGGCGACCCTCGAGGGAAGCGGTCCCTGGGATTCTTCGACTCGGAGTATATCGGTTCGCTCGCGGAGATTGCCCGGGCTCTTGGTCATGCAACGGTTACGCTCCAGGCTGGAGTGAAGGGAGAAGGCAAGCAAATGTCTCATCCCCTCGTCATGAAGGCGCCGGGGATTCGCGCGCTGGTTGGCAACGTGCGGGACATTGAGCGCGAGGCTCCGAAGTCGACCAAGGCAGAATTGCCCGAGGGCAGAGCAGAGCTCGAAGCGTTCCTCCAAAAGACCCGCGATGATCTGAAGGTTTTCCAGGAGCAAGTTAAAAAGGTGAATGGTGAGGAAGTGGGCCCGGTTGCGGCTCGCGACCAAGCCAAGATTGATATTGCTCGAGCTGAAGCCAAGCTCGCGAAGCTGCCGAAAGAGGAACCAGCCGCGCCGGCAGAAGAAGAGGGCGCCACTCCCGAGCAGATAGACGCTATCATTGCGCGTTGGGAGAAGAAAATATCTCAGCTCCAGGACGAACAGCAAAAGCTTAATCCAAGGCAACGCAGCTTCCGTGCCGTAGCGAAAGATAAACAGAAGCGCATAGGCGAAATTGCCGCAGAGATTGATGCAGCCAGGAAGGAGATCGAAAGCCTGAAGTCTCAGCGCGGTAGCCGTGGCGGTGGGGCCAAAGCCTACGCTGCCGGGGAGCGGATGCCTCCTCGGAAACCATTCAACATTTTCACGGCGACAGATGCCGAGCTGGATGCTCTCCACAAAGAGCGCTTCGGTGAAATGGGCGGGGAATTCGGGATGGCCTATGCTGGCCGCGAGGCCAAGATCCGCGAGTTTGCCAACTTTGAAGAATTCAAGGCGTGGCTCGATGCTCGTTACGCTGAGCGGAACCTCGAGCACATGCAGCGGGCCTATGCTGAGGCCGATGGCAAATGGAAAACGAAGTACATCAAAACCGTCAATGCCGACCCGGCAACTGACCAGCTCAAGCGGGACGTCATTGCCCATATCGCAACCGGGGCGCCTCTGCCTCCGGGATTTGTTCCGGTTCCTCCAGCCGCTCCTCCTCCAGGAGCACCTGGGGCAGGCGGAACGACGTACCAACAGCCTCCTCCCCCTCCTCCCCGGGAACCAACGGAGTACTCGAAATTTGACATTACGGCTCTGACTCAGCTTTTCCGCTATTTCAGCCGCTTTCCGCAGATGAACGCGCGACTGATGAAAGCCTATGGTCAATTTGTGCCCAATACTGGGGCCGTGGAGCTGAAGGAGCGGCTCTTGTGGGATACGAAGCTCGCGACCAGGGTTCTCTCTCACGAGATTGGGCATTTCGTCGACCTCATGCTGACCCCGGTTGGTTGGGGTGCCAGGGACTTTGCACGCCGATTCGCTCCGCTCCGTGATTTCAAAAGAGCGGTTCGCGACCGGAAGGATCTGAATCAGGCAGCGAAGGCTCTCTCAGCGGTCTGGCGTGGAGCGTTCTCTCCTACCAATGCGTACCGGAATAGTGCCGAGGAGCTCTTCGCGGATACCATGAGCGCTCTCCTGACAAACCCTGAAATGGTGAATCAGCAATTCCCGGTTATTCATGACGCCTTCGAGCGGTTCCGGGCTGACAAGCCGGCCTTCCGGAATGCTTACTCGTTTCTCACGAGCTGGCTTCGTGGTGATGAGATTCCGGACCAAATCCTCAAGCAGCAGGCTGAGGCGAATAAGCGGACATTGAACGACCTCCTCCAGGAGGACACGACCCCCAAACAAAGCTATATCGACCAGCTTAAACAGGCAGTCGTTTCAATTTGGTATCCGATCTATGCCATCGAAGGCAAACCCAAGGCGATTGGCGAGAAGATTATCAGCAAACTGGAGCGCTCTCACGTTTGGGCGGACGTCCAGAATGCTCTGTTTTACGATGATTGGCTCAGGCGGGTTATCCCAAATCTAAAGAAGGTAGATCCGTCGATGGAGAAGGCCCGGGCTCTCTTCCATTCCTTCATGTTCTCCGATCGCGTCATCAAAGAACGCCGTGCCGGAGGCCAGTGGATTGAACAGAATCCGGAGCCAGCAAGGGCCATGCTCGAGGAGCTCGTTAAATATCCGGAGCTATCCAGTTATCGGGCTCAGCTTCAATCGGCGACCGATGACGCTCTGTACGATCTGGCCGCTCAGATGATGCGGACGGCTCATGACCGCGGGCCCAGGTTTATCCGGGAAGTCGATAAGGCAATTGACCGGCTCGCCCTCGGAGTTGAGGGGGATGCGGTTGTCCATGCATTCAACGTTCGCGGGAAGCTCCTGAACCCTGGGGGTGTCACTCCTCAGCGCGCAGCTCAGATTATCTCGACCATCCGATCGCGACTCACGCCGGAGCAATTCGATGCCTTGAAAAAAGGCGCCGATGAATTCCGGGCCATGGTCTTTGATGTCACGCGCAAGGCTCATGATGAGGGATTAGTCTCCGATCGGACCTGGACTGAGATTGTTGAGCCGAACGCCGGCAACTACGTCCCGTATGCCGTTCTGGACTATTGGGAAGGCAAGGTTCCTGCAGTCGTTCCGCAAGCCGGCACAGCTCGCGACGTTGCGGACGTGGCGCTGGCAGCTCACATGAAGGTTGCCAGTCTCAATACCTGGAGGCAGAGCCAGAGGCAGATTAAACTGATTCAGCAAGCGTATCAGAATGGCGGCATCCCCGTTCTTCCTGGCCGAGCGCTCGAGCACTCCTCTGATATTGAGAAGGTGCGGAAAACTGCCGGGAAAGATGACATCAGCCGCGCGGTCATGTGGGTAAACGGTCGACCTCGGGTAATGGAATTTCCCAATGATCCGCACAAGGTAATTGAGGATGCCCTCTCGCATCCGGCTTTCTACCATCATCTGCAATTGCTCACGAGGTTGAATAAGATCACCCATAACTTAATGAGCATCTACACCACGTTCAGTCCAACTTTCATGGGGTACCGCAACCCCGTTAGGGACGTTCGGACCAGCGCAACCCGTATTGGATTCCGAGCGACCGCTGGCACGACGATGCAGGCGATTGAACTTGGTAAATTGGCTGCAAACTATGCTGAAGCTGCTTTCGGTGGGGAAATGAATCCCGTTATCCGGGATCTGGTCGAAAGAGAAGTACTCATGCCGCCCAGGCTTGCGACCTCCGTAGTCCGAGACCAACAGAACCTAACGGAACTTATCCAGAATGGCGCAATTCTGGCATTTCACGCGCGCCGGTTGAAAGGTGAAACCTGGAAGTGGTACCAAGGGGGGGAACCAGGGCGAAAAGCAACCCAGAAAGCTGAACAGGTTTTTGCCGCGTATGAGGCTTTTGCCAAGATCCAAGCGTACTTTTCTGCTAAGGCCAAAGGACTTTCTGAGGCTGAGTCGGAGGCTGTCGCGCGGATCGCCGGCATCCCCAATCCTGGGGTCATGGGCAAGTGGTCAACGCCGATGGAGGTTTTCCTGCCATGGTTCCGGGTTCACATCCAGGGGCTACGGGCTGATTTGGACGTCTTTCGGGATCCGAACCTGAATCGCGGTTTCATTACTCGTATCGCTTCCTTTGTTGTTCTTCCGCGCATTGCCAAGGTTGCCCTCGGAGCCGGTCTGGCGACCGGGCTCATCAAATCCCTCATCCCTGGCAAAGAGGATGACGATGATCTGGTCCTGGGCGAATTCTTCCGCCGTGTGAGTCCGTACAAGATGGCTCTCGACGATATTGTCCCGATTGCCTTCTACGATCCGAGGACTGGCAAGTACCATTACCTCTGGGAATTCAAGCACGGTAAGGACGTCCCGGAACACTACGAAGCGGTCTCCTGGCGGATTCCTGGCTCTGAGCAGGATAGAATTTGGGGTACTCTCACCTATCAGATGCTCTCCGGGCTTCCGATGACCAAAGAAGCGCTTAGCCGGCCTGGGAATGGGCTAGTGGAGAATATGGGCGCTTGGCTGCGGGATTATGCCGCTGTCGGGGTCAATCCGTTCTACGAAACCGGTCAGAACGTTTTCCAGGGGTCGATGTTGGGCAAGAATCCGGAGGATAGCTTTACTGGTCGACCAGCATTCAACCGGGAGTTCTTCGGCGCCGGTGGCAAGGAACGGGCTCAGGCGGTTGCTGGCTATACCATGCAGCGCTTCGGTGACGCCGGCTATCTTGCCGCCCTCTCCTCTGTGAACCTCCGGCTCCTCGATGAACGAGTCTTGAACGTGCTCCAGTCTAAGATGGACGGGGACAAGCAAGCTTTCGTGAAGCGGATACCGGTTCTCCGTTCCGTTTTCTCGTACGATAATTACGCCCGCTACCGGGCTGAGCGAAACGTGGAGATTGAGCAACAGGCTATCCGCGACCGTTCCAAGCTCGTGATGAGTCCCGAGGTTCACGCCATGTATCAGTACTACTGGCGGAACCAGGATCGGGAGAAGCAGATGGACCGGACTGAACTTCAGCGGTTCAATGTTGCGAAGGCCTGGGTGAATTCCGCCTGGGGCGACCTCAAAACTCCAGGAAGCCTTTACTCTAAGGCGGCTCACGCTGTCGGACCGGACGGCTCAGCCATGGCAAAAGAAACCGCGCGGAGAGACATCGATGCCATCTCGCGCGGTTACGTGCTCCGCTTCAAAGCAGTGAAATAAACCACAACCGAAAGGCTCGCTATGGCCTGCAAAAAGAAAAAAGGGAAGAAGCGAAAAGGCTACTGAGCCGCTTCATTCTCAGGCTTGGCCCGGACTCCCATTGCCTTCAGGACCTCCGGGCTGAGCTGTCTTTGGTACCGGACGCACAGGCGCCGGCCAAGGGCTGCTTGCCCAGGAGTCAGATTTCCTCGAGCTGCAAGCTGATGGCCAATCGTGGTGTCGACTTTGGAGAACCCCGCTCCGTCCAACGCTTGAGCTCCGTCACAGTACAAAGCCAATTGTCGAAGGCCGTTGTGGGCCGCAGCTATCTCGGTGGACGTCATGAGCAGTCCCTCCTCCTGGATTTCGGTCCGCTTCCCCAGTGGCTTTGCCGGAGCGAAAACTGGCTCCGCTGCCCAGGCGCCCGGGTCAATGTCCAAGGCTGCTTCGATGATTTCCTGTTTCTCGATCGTGGTCTTGATCATCTTGGCATCCATGGTGCCAGGGATAACATAATGCTTCACGAGCACGTTATCCTTCTGCCCGATACGATGGGCCCGGTCCTCCGCTTGGCTCATCTTTCCCGGGGCCCAGTCCTGTTCAGCAAACACAACTAAGTTAGCCGCGGTCAGAGTGAGGCCCTCGCCGCAAGCGCGAATGGAACCGAAAAATTGCCTGCACTTCGGATCTGTCTGGAACCTGTCACAAATCCCCTGGCGTTCTTCCGGAGGCGTCTCCCCGGTGATGAGAACCGAGCCAGGAAAAGCTTTGTGCAACGGCTCGAGCACGTCCCGGTGATGACCGAACACGAGAATTTTCGAGCATTCCTCCAGCTCATCCTGGAGCATGGGAATCATGGCTGGCACCTTGGCAACCGCGGTATCGTGTCGCACCTTGGCAATCTCTGTGAAGGCTACATGCGTGCTGGCCATTTTTTTAACGGCTTCCTTGAAAGCTGTGTCAGAGTCCGAGGCCCGGGCAACCTCCAGCTCTGCCTGGGCCGCGATTAAAGCTTGCTCATGCCGCTGATAGGCTTTGCGGTCCTGTTCGATGATTTCCTCCATGCCCTCCGTGTTCATTTCGACGACGCCCCGAGTCTTGGGAGGCAATTCCTTCAGTACGTCTTTCTTCAGGCGCCGGATCATGCACGTTTCGCGGAGGATCCGCTGTAGCTCCTCGAGGTTGCTGGCTCCGCTGGTGTCTAGGTGCCCGCTATCCTGATTCATGGCGCAATACCTCTTGGCAAAGCTCCAGAACGACCGCCAGCGCTTAGGGTCCAGGAAAAACAGGGTGCTCCAGATTTCCTCTGGACGGTTCTCAATCGGGGTTCCCGAAAGGGCGATTCGCCGCTTCGCCGGCAACGGAGGGATGATTTGCTCGCCGGCAGCTTGAGCTTTCTTGGTGGGAACGTAACCGATTACCGCCATGGCCCGCTTCGTGGTCCGGTTCTTGATGTTCGCCGACTCATCCAGGATTACCAGATCCCATTCCGCGGCTCGAAGGGAATGCGTGTGCTTGGTCAGCACGTCATAATTGATAATGACGACATCGGCATTCCGCGGCCAGTACTGCGCTTCGGCTATGCCAATCGTGAGTTTGTCCACAAGCCACTTCTCGAGCTCACGGCGCCAGTTCTCTTTGAGACTGGCTTTGGTGACTACCAGAACGCGCCGGATTTCCGGAATGCAGTTGATCACCCCTATCGCTTGCAGAGTTTTCCCGAGCCCCATTTCGTCAGCTATGTAGCAGCCGCCGCCTTGCGTCGAATCCATGCGGCTTTCATTTTCGCCCTCACTTGGGAAGGATGAGTTTTGCCGAAGAGCCAAGTTTTCTGTCCGTAGTTGTGATTTTTCGGTCCTAATTGAGCCAGCCTCATTTTGAGCTTCGTTGCCTTGGAGTGATGTTTCCCGAGCATTCCTACTCGTGTCCCCACACAGGCTATTGACATTTTTCGACGGGTTTCCGGGGAGCGCTTCATGCCGATCATGGCAAGACTGATTTTGATGCGTGTTGATTTTGGTAGGTGCTTCATAGCCGAAACAGTTCAGTGCAAATTTAACTCCTGCTTTTTGGAACGGGAAAAAAACGCAACCTGGAGGCGTTGGTATTTCGATTTCAGCATCAGCCGCGCGACTCGCCTTCAAGTTGGCTTCCCGCTTCGCTACGTCCTGTTCGTCCAGGTGTTGCCACCAACAGACCTGCCAAGCATCGGTTTGAAGGTTCTTAGTGACACTGAGGCCGCGGCTCTTGAGCTCATCCTTGTGTTGGGCCCAGAACGTCCAAAAGACTGAACCCTCCGGAGGCTCCGATTTTCGAAGGATACGGGGTCCGTACTTGGTTTGGACTTCGCGCGCTTCCCCCCAGGGGAGGAGAGTCTCGATCGCCGGCATTGGCACTGATGTGAGTGTGTTCATTGTTTCCTTTCCATGTTTGCTTGATGGAGGGCCGAAATCTCCCGCTCTTTGGCCCGGATGATGGCCTCGAGTCCGGTAGCGCTCATGGCAGGATCTCCTGCTGGCGCCATCCTGCACCCTCTTCCCAGGCCAGCCACCAGGAAATTTCAGGGTAGGTAGATGCTGCCACCTTCAGATTTTCGAATCCGCCGCGGAATGCGTGGGGGCCCTTCACTTCCCAGGCAAACTCCCTGCCTTCGTTCTTCAGCAAAGCCGTGAAGTCTGGCTTGTACCAGATACCATTTGCCAGCCGGTAGCGCTTCGCCTGGGCCCGGATGTGATAGTCTGGAAAGCAGCGCTGTAACCGGGCTTGGAATCGCTTCTCCAGCTCATTGAGGAGCGGCTTCGAATCCTGGCGCAAGCGCTTGGCCTTCTCGGTTACTTTTGATGCGACTACAGCCTCCGCGGACTCCAGGACCTTGCCCGCAACTTCGAGGTTCCGTTTCAATGTGCTGAGGCTCGCGCCCGGGAAGAGCTGCTTCAATTCCTCAATGGTAATCTGTCTCATACCTTCCATTCTGCGATGTCGTGTTTCAGTGTATAATGGCCGAGAGTTTTCATATTTCCTTTCCGACCTTCATGCGCCCTTCGGCAGAGCTGGTTAATCCACGCTCCAGAAGCTCCTCCATAGCTTGATCGATAGCTTCCCTGGCTGTCTGAGCGAACCCATCGACGCAAAGGACGCCTATCCCGCTCGTGTTGTGCAACCGATAACCTCTGCCACTGGATGATTTCCTCGCCGCCCAGGGTTGGCCGTTGGACTGTTTCTCGAGCCAGTCCAAGCGCTGTGTGTCTGTGATCACGTTATTTGGCCCAACGTTCCATTCACCCAGTTTGGCTAAGAGCCCGAGGAGTCGAGCTGCTTCGATTTCCTCGTGAACCCAATCATGATGCTGGAGGCATATCGCTGCCCAAAACTGTACCGCGTTGAGGAGCCAATGCCCAGGACCTCCCCGCCCGTAAATGTGATGAGGGGACTTATGCGCCGGCCTTTTGCAGCCTGGAAACTGGCAGAAGGGGTGCTCTTTGTGCCAGGGCGGTTTAAGTCTCTCGTACTCAATAAGGACAGTTTTCATTCTCGTACTGACTGGGCTTATACTCATATTAATTAGGATTTGACGTGTTTCCATCGCTTGCCTGAAATGACCTCAGACACCAAGCCAACTGCTAGAGAATACTTTCGAGCAAGGACATTGATACTGGCTTTTCGGCTCCATGGTCGATGCTCTGCTCTGATAATTCTAACCAAGGAATCGGCCAGTCAATAGTTTTCACATTGGTTGTTTGGATGGGTCTTGAATCATTTTCAGTTCGAGGAATGTTCGCGCCATGGAGATAGCGAAAGCGGTTCGTGCTCTTTGCACATGCTCACAGTGTTTCCGCGCAAGCACCGGGATTCCCGATTTCAGCAGTGGGCCAACTCTGAATTCAAAATCCTCACAGGAGCACCAGCCCGCTCCATCAAAAGCGGCTAAATCCACTCGATGTTTTATATTCCTTCTGCTTCGGCTTTGGACAAAATAGACCAGTAATTCACCTTCCAGTGAATCAACGCCAGGGCAGAGTGAGTTAAGGCGAATCATAGATATACCAGGGAGTCTCCCTCGAGGGGGCGGACTCCCGGGCATATTTGGGCAATCGGCATCAAAGCTTCTGTTCTTTTGCCGGGTGAGCCGACCACTGGCCGGCTTCCTCCCGGAGATGCTTCTCTTGATGAGCGCGCCAATGCCGATCGGGACGGATCCTAATCCTCCTTCCACATTTCGGGCATTGGCGTTTCGGGTAGCTCATTCCCCGGCCTCTTCCTCCTCCGTGCCGTCGATGTTTTTCACTTTGACGCCGACCTTGCCGTCTTTGATTTTGACCTCATGGTCCCCGTAGCGGTAGCTGGTCAAGCCGTGCTCGCGCATCTTCTCGACCAGGGTATCCCGGGCTTTGCACTCCTTAACCGTGTGCTCCATCCGGGTATCTCGCGCGTCGACGTACTTGTCTGCAGCGACGTCGATAGCCTTGATCCTGGGTTGCGCTACACCTTCCCCTTCAATGGCGGGAAGATCACCTTGTTTGGGTCTGGTCATTTTTACCTTTCTTGGTTGCTCCCGGAGTCCATCCCCGGGAAATTCTGTTGAGAGTTCGGAGGAGCGCTTCGCCGGAGGAGCTTGAGAATTTCCTCCATGCACTCGATTTCGTGCATCGCTCTAGCTCTTGTCATTTTGAGGTTTTGAACCTGATTCAGGTAAACGAAGTGTCTGAGTTTTAGCTCCCGCTCAGCGCACTTAATCAATTCATCGTGAGTTTTCATGACCAGTTCAGCTCAATGGTTTTGTCGTGGATCCGCCGGTACAAAGGTTCCTGGTACTCCTGGGAGAAGCTTTTCTTTGCCTCTTCGAGCGGAGCGTTGGCTGTGAACATCGTTGGCCGGCACATCCGGGCCCGCCCGTCGACCAGGGCGAAGAAAGCCTCCTCAGCCGCGGGAGTCTGCCGGCCTTTCCCCAGGTCATCGATAAACAGGATGTCCAGCCGGAGGAGAGCATTAATGAACTTCGGAAGGTTCCCTTCCCCGCTGGCAAGCGTGGTCATGTGCGTTCGAAGGTCCACATGGGCCCAGGCGCCGATACTTCGACCAGCTTGGAATTCATGCTCCAGCCGTTTGAACATGAACCGGGTTTTGCACTGGCCCGAGGGCGACCAGAGGTAAACCCCTTTCTCCCCATAGTTCCACGCCATGATCGTATCCAAATTATTGAACCGGCATCCCGGCTGTCTCCCATTCAACTCCTTCCTGAACTCCGGAGGGCAGATACCTTCCCAGGTCTTTAATCTCTCGAGCTGAACGCTCAGCAGCCGGTTAGACTGCTTCTTGCCGGCTACAAATTCGGCGCAACGATCATGAACCATCCCCGCAGCCGCCGCGCGGAGGAGAATCGCATCCAAATCCGGATCCAGCTCCGGAAGGGTAATCACAACTGGCCGCTGGCAAATCTTGCAGGGTACTTCGACTGTTTTCATAGTTCCCCCTCTCGCTTCATCGGCACGTCCCAATTCCCATCCTCCGGAGGTAACGGCTCCTCGACACCATCATGCGGATCCGCGCCTCGAGCTTTGCAGCCGGCGACCCATATATTCCAGTTCGCCAGGGCCTCCCGGTAGGTCAGCAACGGGACGCCAGGGAGCTTGTAGCTTATCTGCCCGGTTGGCTTCTGGCTGTAAATGGAGGTTGCCAGTCCCGAGGAGGGCGCCGGATAGACGGAGCGGAGCTTCTCCAGGTTGGCAAACATCGTTTGAAGGTTCGATGCTCGACCGCGGCTTGGAGGGAAAGTGTCCGCCGCGCAACACTGCGCGATCCTGATGACCTCGGAGGCTTCGATGGAGTGAAGGAGGGCATCCGCTGCCTGGAGCTCTTTTTGGACTTCCTTCAGCGTGCGTTTCTTTTTGTAGGTTGGAAATGCCTGCTCGAAATCGCGTACCAGGACTATGGCTTTGTCCCGCTTTTGGGGTTGGATGGGATCATCCGCAGTATTCTTCTTAGTATGTCCCTGTTCATCTATTGTACTTGTATTAGTGAGGGTACGGTTTTCGTACCGTGGTAGACCCGCTGGCGGGCATGACGACGGTACGGAATCCGTACCTGCGGTAATGCCGGTTTCCGACAATTTGGAGGCGAGTAATTCGAGGTTCAGCCAGTAGTAACTTTTCGGCGGCATTCCCTTTCTTTCGCTCGGTAAAAGGCCCTTGCAGAGCTCTCGGGCCATATCCAATTCATGACGGGTTAGACCTGTTTCAATTTGCCAGCTTTCGTATGTTTTATGCCATTTGTTGCCGACCCCTGCCTTCTCCTGATGGTACAAAGCCTGGGATAACAACAGAGCAGCCTTAATGGAACCGGTGATTTCCACAAAAACAGGGCGGAACGCGATTACCCTGAAATTTCTGAGCAGCATGGCAGGGGTCATGAATCTCTCCGGTAGGTGAACCGAAACTCCAGGATGGCATCTTTAACTCTAAGAATTTTCACTGCATCTTTAGAGGCCAGCGAGTTAAGTAGAATTATCTTTGGGCTGCGCGGTAGAAGTGTAGCGGTGTGTTTAACGCTCATAGAAAGTGGAATGACGCACCCTCCCCGCGGGAAGGGTTTCGGTTTTCCTTTAGAAAGGGTGCGTCTGGGGTTGTGGGGAGGTTAGAGGGAAACTATCCGGAACCCCTGGCGGGTGCTCAATGCTGAGTACGCCTTGGGATCGACGTCGACCAGGATCGACTGGTCGATGATTTTGGACTCGACCAGGGAGAGCATCCGGAGCGCTACATCCAGCTTCCGCTTGCCGTCCAACCGGCCTAGTTCATCCAGGATTACGAGTTTTGTCGGCGCCTCGTGACTGAGCGCGACCCCGAAGCCGGCCAGAGCCAAAAGCTCCTCCGTTCCGCTGAAGGCATCGAATGAAATCCAGGAGCCGATCGGCGCCTGACACCCCATTTGAACATCCTGATTACTCACACGCCGGCCTAAACCCCCGTCGACAAACTCAAGTGGGCTATTCAGAAGCGCATCCGTGAAGTGGCGCGCGGTCTTGAGGACCGTCCCGAAGGCTTTATTCACAAGTTTCTCTTGTTCCTCCTGGACGATCTTGATTACGGCCTTGTAGGTCTCCGCGCGACACTGGGCGAGGAGCATTTGCTGTTCGAGGGATTCTTTCCGACCGCGATCCTTTTGCCAAAGCTCGAAGCTGGTTTGCTTGGCCTCCAGTTCCGCGATCGTGGTTTTGAGGGCGGCGATCTTGATGGAGTTTGCGCCGGCAACCTTATCCCTCGCGGCTAGCTTCTCATCGACCTGGGCGATCAATTGCAACAGCCCGTTGAGCTGATTGATCAGCCCGCTCAACCTGATTACATCGGTGAAGGCCTTGCTCCAAGCCTGGAGCTTCTTCAGTTCCAGATCCTTTACTCGATACGATTCCTCGAGGAGCTCGCGCTCCTGCACCAGGGAGGCAGCTTTGGCGAGCAGCTTATCCATGGTTGGCTTCTTCCAGTTGGCTCGCTTGGCTCCGCATGTTGGGCAACAGTCGGATTTCTCGAGCTCCGCGATCCGTCCCTGGAGATCCTCCGCTGTCGTGAAAATCTCTTTGAGCCGATCGTTTGTCCCGTCCAGAGCCGCTACCAGCTCATCGATTTTGTCCATGGCCTCAGCATAGTCATCGTTCGACTGGCTCGATTCGCCCAGGATGTCCCTGGCCTTTTGCAGGTCGACGGCGTATTGCTCCGCGGTCTGGAACGACTTCAACCGGTTCGCGAGCATGTCCCGTTGTCCTTGCAGTCCCTCGATGGGACCTCCAAGCTCGACCTCCAGCCCGGTTAGCTGAGTCCGGGCCGCGGCGAGCTCCTGGCTGACATCCTTCTGGAATATCGGTGCTCCGTCCCCGCGGAAAGCAGCGAAGGCGCCTTGCGCTACTTTGGCTTCATCGCTTGCCGTTTTTTGGCGCACCTTCAGTCCGTCCAGGAGGAGAGCAATCCAGCTCGGAACCGTCACAACCTTGTTATTGTCCATCCACTCATTCACGATGCCAAGGATCCGCTCGCACTCTGTCAGGGGAGAAGCCTGGACCTCGGAGAGCCGGTTTTTGATGATGCTCGGAGAGAAGGTCTCCGGTTTGATGTCGCATGCCTGGAACACGGTTTGAATCTGTTCGGCGCCAGTCTTGGCAAAGAACAGTTTCGGTTCCATGAGGAGTTGAGGCATGGCGATGTCCGGGGAGGCGTTGCCGACCACCGAGACCTTGCCCGCGGCATCACGCTTCCATTGCCAGACGATTTTACGCCCATTCTCGAGTACGAGGTTGATCCCCATCGTGCCGGCCTGGGTTGGGTTCCCTGCCAGGGCATAGATACCACGCACCCCGAGGGGAGGAGGCAGGTAGCCGGTGAGGGCGAGTCGAACGGCCATCGGAATAGCCGTCTTATGATTGAAGTTGGCTCCCGTCACGAGCGTAACGGGCGCCAGCTCAATGTCCGCACTGTGGCCCTTAAAGTTCCGATAGGCCAAGTGTGTGATTCTCATTCATCAAAAGGGTTTTTGTCCCCAGGTTGGATGTTAGTCGCTTTCGGCTGTGGGATCGGAGGTTTGGGAGTTGGCCGGAAGGGCGGGTTCATCGGTTGCCGCTGAGGGCGCTGTTGCTGCATGGGCCGCTGTTGCTGCCGCGGGGCGAAGCCATGGGGGCCAGGAGGCTGGCGGGTTTGGGAGCTGATTTCCGCGGCTCGCACGCGAATTCCGCCGCATGATTTGCCGCGATACATGATCGTTGGGTCATTGAAGATTTCGACCTTCACCCGATGCGCCACCCAATCGGTAGTATCCTCGAGCCCGGTGCTCGCGGCGATGAGTTGGGCATTTGTGGTGTTGAGCACCATCGGCTTTTCGACCTCCTCAAACCAGATGACGCATTTCTCTTCTGGCGGCTGGTCGTCGGGCGCGACGTTCTCGACCGTCTCTCCGCAGATCGTTAATATGATCCCCTGGCCGCAGTCCTCTTTCTTGAGGAAACGGCTCTCTTTGAGCTGTGATATGTGCATGACTGTTCCTGTTCTTGTTTCTGTTCTTGGTGTGTCTGGATCCCTCAGCCGGCTAGGCGACGGGCCTAAGCCACTTCCGAAGCTTGCGGAAGGTGTTTACTGAGGAAATTCTTTGCTGCCGCGACGGCCTCGGCGGATTTCCCGCCTGGGTCGATGCTGATCGTGATCCCCATCTTCTCGCCGGCAAGCTTACCCGCGGCATCGAGCTGGCGCTCATAATAGAGCTGGCTTACGCGCATGAAACTGGCCTGCTTGGGCGCCGGAGCCTCATGGGCCGGGGCGCTGGCGATTGTCGGAGCTGGCGCTTGCGTCTGTGCTGCTGGCGCCTGGACTGGCGCGCGGGCAACTGTTGGCGCCGGCTTCGAGACCTGGGCCGGTGCTTGCGTGCCCATGAAAGCTTGGAACTCGTCATCCGTCATTACCGTTGCGCTCCGCGCTACCATCAGAAATTTAATCATTTGAACCTCGCCTTCTACCATCGCTTCCTCCTCGGCTACCCTCAGCCCGGTTGTGGTCCCGTTATCCTTCCGGTGCGCGACGAACCAGATCGGCGCCTGCTCATCTACCAGGGAGGGACTTATCGCATCATGATTGCCGATCTTCACGTCGATCACGCCGGTATCATCCTCGATACCGAGCGACTGAACCGAAATGGTTCCGTGTTCATTCACGGTTGGCTTGTAATCACCAACCATGCGGACTATGCCGCCAACCGCATCGATCGGGGACATTGGAGCAAGGGCGAGGACCTGAGCAATTTTGAGTGTATTCATAGGTTTTAAGTTGCCCTGGCGCACTCGTTGCGATGCGGATTCAGGCAGGCGAATCCACACGAGGCACGCCAGGGCTCTTGAGCAAAGAGTAAAACGCTGGCGCTGTGTCCTGTCAATCCGTATTGTGTACGGAAATGAATGTTTTTGTCGATACGGCATGGCAGAGCTCCGGCGACCGCGCGGCCATCAAGCGGCGAGGAGGCTCCATCTTCTGCCGGATGTGGAGCGAGGATCTGCCGGCCTTGCATACGCTGGCGCGCCGGTTGCACCTGGATCCGGCCTTGTACGTTGGCACTCCAGGCTTCGAGCATTACGAGCTCTCGATCGAGAATCGCCGGCTGGCCCTGGCGTTCGGCGCCGAAGAGCGGTCCACAAAGGACTGGACCAGTACGCGAAAACCCCTGGCCAAGTCGAAACCTGTGCCGGGGGCGGATGAGGAGGAGCGCTACTAGGTTTTATTGCGCTTCCTGTGTCGTCGTTTCGCGCACTTGGGACAATTGATTCTGGCAGATGACGCCGAATAGTTCCCCTCCGCAAGTCCACAGAGAGTCTTATTCTGGGCGGCGTTCAATGCATGGATTACAGGTGTTTCTTTCATTAGCGATCCTTCGGTTTTCTGAGGAGCTTGAGCCGCTCCGCTTCGCGCTGCCAGTTGTCCGCGGTTGCCTTGTGGCCCAGGCCGCGGAAGGCCTTGGCCAAGGTCCGCGCGGCTTGTTCCTGGTCCCAGACCCAAAGGTCCCAGGTGTCAGCGCTGTTTATGTCCTGGCGCCTCATTGGTTGCGGGATGGGGTGTCTGAGCTCATGTGCTTGATAAAGGCCTCAGCAGCTTCCTTGGATTCAAACCGGGCAAGCACCGTCCAGCCAGTTCGATAGTTACGGCTGCGGGGTTGTTTTACCTCCCATGCCTTCCTGGCAGAATGGTAGCTGATTCTAGTTTTCATGCCTCGTTCAGCTCCGAGAATTCGCATTCGGTGATAAATTCATGGTTTTTGGGCCTGGGCATGGATCCCAAGAATGGGGAAACCGAAGCACAAGCCAGCATTCTTTTTTAGGTTTTTTCATGGTTCAATCCCACCAGAGCCTCCAAGTTAGGTGCTTTCCGCCCAGGCAATCAGTTGTGACGGGCTGCAAGTGGTTTTCGTCCGCCATCAGGCACATGCCCAGGTAATCGCAGATATTATCAAACTCTTCCGGGGTCATGGCCTCAACCTCCATCGGTTGCATGGACTCGATCCGCATGCCGCCGCGGAACTCAATATAGACCGCATGCGATCCTTCCGCGGCGAGGTGGTACTCGAAAAGATCCGCGCCGTTGTTGGGGTTGCACCGGTTGTAGTAGGCCCGCGGGTTGAACTCCAGGAACTTTTCAATTGCTTCTCTGGGGTCAAAGTTATTGTAGCCCTGCATGAGGGTGAAGCATTGGATCAGGTCCGCGCAGTCCTCACACTTGACGTACCAGTCCAGATTCCCATGTTTGGCCATGAGCTGAGCCGCGGTATGGATCCCAGTCCCCGGGATGAGCTCGGGCCGGAGCTTCCACCTGGGATGATTGCGGTCCGCAAAGAAGGCGCCTAGCGTGGCGTGTATCTGCTCGCAAGTCGGATCAAAGACCCCCTTCTGCATCTGCTCTTCGACCGCCGCGGGCAAGCCTGGGCGTTTGTAAGCGTGCATATGAATTGCCACCCATCGAACGGCCTCCAGGAATTCCGGGCCGGCTACGGTCATCAGGTGCGGTTCGTCGCGGATCAGGGGATTAATCCCGCCATTGCATCTCCATCCGCCCAACAGATTCGGCATCGTTTGTATTTTCATAGTCCTGGATCCGCGTCAGAGGTTACGGTGAAGCCATCGAACGCCCCGCTATAATCGGGCTCGGGCTCGTAGTCTGGCTGGTTCAGCCGGCAGCGCTCGCGCGTTTCCGCGGTCAGAGCGCTTTCAGGGTACGCATGGGGATCCGTGCCCTGTTTCTGGTTTTTGTCTTTCATCGGTTCTTTCCTTTGTGTGTTCGGAGCTTGATTGCCCCTTGCTGGCGCCTCGGGAATGTCCTGGCGCCAGACAGGGACTAACTCAGCTCGCTTTCCTCGCATGCCTCGTACGCATCCGGATTCAGCGGCTCGGGCGGCAGTCCTTTGGATATTCGGTGAATCTGATTCCACCGGGCGAAACAGGAGCGGCAAAGCGGCTCTTTAATCCCGTTCACTCTGAGGGAGGGAACCTTTGCCGGGTTGTATCTGATAACGGCTCCGCATCCGCAGCATGAGCTTATTGCGATCGCGTATCCCATTAACCTCCGTCTCCACGTTCCCATGCGAGGTCGCCACCACTAACGTTTTCCCACTGCTCTTTGACGGCTTCGGAGGATCCTCCATCGGAATCCGCACCACAAGTTCACCGTTCTCAATCTTCGCTGTCATTTGTCTGTCTTTCCTTTGTTCGCGTACAGATCAAGCGCTCAGCCGTTCCGACCTCGCTTGTAACTCAACCCGCATCGCACCCCCATCCTACTCCCTCCATACTCCGACAGTCAACGGATTTCTTTTGCCCTTGCCCTTGCCCCTTCCCCTCCCCATCCTCCAACCGTGCCTCTCATCACGAAGGAAAACCGCGCTTGGTTCCGCGCCAAAGCCGAGGAGGCCAAAGCCCGCCTCAAAATCGAGCGCGTGAAACAAGCCGCCCAGGTCCAAGACTTCATCGGCTCCTGCCCCGCTTCCTGGTTGTCTGCCCTGGATCGGCAGCAAGTGATGCTTCAGTCCATGCTGGAGCGTGAGCTCTCGGGCCAAGGACCTCCCAACGGTCGCGCTGGTCGCATCCATGAGTTGCTCCAGTGCCAGACTCTCCTCATCGTGCAGCGGCAGAAGTTGACGGGGCAGGCGCCGGCCTCGCCGGCTCCGTCGACGGCCAAGCGTTCCGCCCAGGTTCGGCCCCTCGGTGCATCGGCGCCGGCTCCTGCAGTTGGCGCGCGACTCGAAGCGGATCCGCCTCCTCAGCCCGTCCCGGATCTGGACTGAGCTCTTCCTGGTCGTCGACCTGGGCGGGCATTGGCGCCTCGCCTTGCCTTGCCCTGGCGCGCGCCGTGCCTTCTCCCTTGTCATCCTGCCTCCCGTCGACCCGGCTTCACCTGGGCCAAGCCAGAGCCCTGCATAGCCAGAGCCCTGCACCCATCCTGCCTTTGTCTCTTGCCCTGGCCATGGCCCTGCACCTGGGCTACTCCCTGCCTTTGCCCTGGTCGTCATCACCTCCCCGACCACGAGCCCGACCCCGGCCATGGGCAGGCGCCGACAAGGAATCTCTTTCAGCCTGGGCAGGGGGGGGGCGGTGGCCGGGGGCGGGGGGCGAGCCGCGCCGTGCGCGGTATCATCTCAGCCCCGCTGTACCCTCAGTCCTGGAGACAGAGCAGCGCAAAAACTGGGGCATGGAAAAAGTTGGGGCCCATAAAAAAGGCATGGGAAAATCCAGGGAAAAGGGCAGGAATTGGGGAGGAGAGGGTAGAGAAAGGGCATGCTAGAAAAAGCTTGGGCTCTCAAAAATCCTGGGGGAAAAGTGCAAGTTTTGGTGGATGTCCGCTTTTGGGTGGAAGTAAAAGGCCCGGAGCTGTCTAGCGCAGCCCCGGGTTTGGTCAGGAAGGAACCCTACAATTCACGAACCGGGGGGAAGGTAATGGGGGGATGGGAAGGGGTCAAAGAGAAAAGCCCGGGGTTCATAATGATAATTCTCTTTGCTTGTCTTTGAGGCAGTACGGACTGAACCAGATTCTTTCTCGAGCGCGATTGGCTTTACCGCGTTCGGAGCGGCTGTAACCTCCGTGAGCTTTCCAGGTGACACACTCCCAGGATGCAGGCATTTTGTGTTCTCCCTCGTACCCGCAGAGAGCAATCCTCATTTTCGGGTTGTCGCCATGGGCAAGGGCCCATTCGCAGACTTCGGCAGAGACGTTATGGTCCTCGGAGTAGCAGCGCTCCCGGAGGTCCTGGGAATAGGGGGGATCGAGAAAGACTCCGGTTAAGCCGATATAGGTTGTGACGCTTGGGGTCAGGACTCGCTTCCAGTCCCCGCAACAGACGCGGACACGACGGAGGCGAGCGGCCAGGGTGTTGAGGTACTCGTAGAGCCCGATGGTCCATTGCACGCCATTACTGAGCATGCCGCGTTGGGAGCCGCTGCCATCGCCGGAGAGTTGTGGAGTCTGCCGGCTGAGAGACGGAGCAATGACACCAGAGCCTCCTCCGGCCCCTCCTCCCTGCCAGCGCCGATGAACGCCGATCCCCTGCCCGTTGCCGGTTCCGGAGAATCGCTTTTTGTGAACGCCTGGACTTCCTCCGCTCCCGGTTGCGAGCGGACGCTTCTGGGCAATCGTCAGACCCTGATCTCCTGTGAGTTGAGGGCGCCGTTTCTGGTCCACGCCGTAGCCGCCTTTGCCACATTGCTCTTTTCCCTGGCACCAGCCTGAGCCAATCCAGAGGCATTGACCCCAGACCCACCAGCCCGCGATCTTGGCATCATAGTAGTGAGGATCGGTCATGGTCTTTTCAGCATTGGCTCGGGCGACTTCAACGAGCCATTTGTGGCGGGCGTGAAGGTCGGCTTCATTGACTGGGGAATCAGCGTAGAATGCGACGGCATCGGGGTCGTACTGAAGAGCTCTCCAAAAGTTCGCGAGGTAGCAATCCAGATCATTGACGGTTTCAATACGCGGCTCATGTGGCCGGCCCAGGAGCACGGCGCCAGAGCCAAAGAACGGTTCATTGTAGCTGGAGACGTTGCCGAACCTGGACCAGACCAAACCGGCTACACGGCTTTTGCCGCCGAACCAGGGAAAAGGAGCGCGGAGTTTAGTCATGGGAGTTTGGGTTTGCTACAGTGTGGACATTGGCCGGCATAGCAGACCGGGCAGATGATTTTGCCAGGGTGGATTACTCCATCGAATTCGAGTTCGTAAAATCGGCGGTCAACACTTTTGTACCGCTTCTGATCGCCGCCATGGTAGAGAGCGCAGTAGATCCAGGCATTGGTACCAGCCATTCCTCGGGAAAGGGTGAGTTCTGTGATACGGGCTTTAACTTCTTCGCTCGTCATCCTCCTTTTTGCATCAGCAAGAACTTCAGCGGGACGGGGGTTAGAGTGGATTGTAGGATTTTAGTGATGCTCGCTCATAGGACCTTCATTATGGGTTTGACGATGCTCAGCTTTTGAGGCTGGAGCGGTTTGTTGAATGTGAGGATCTGCTGCCAAATCTTGCCGGTCCAGAGGAGGGCAAGGCGCTCGAGGAGGGTGAGTTTCCAGAGGCAGGTGATGCAGCCTTGCGGGTCGCTACGGTCGACGTAGGCCGGCAGCGGAAGGTACTCCTTCTGGTCTTTGGCGAAAACGGCAGTGGCTTCTTTGAAGTTTGAGATTTTCATAAGGATTTTGGTTTAGCGATCGTAGCAGGAGGGTCCGCCTTCGAAGGCCTGGATGGCTTTGCCCAGGCGCATCCGGGCATCCTCGAGATGCCGGTACGAGAGCATGATGTTTTCGCGGATTTCGGAGTGAGTCGCCGGCAGAAGGTTGATCTGTTCGACGTCAGAATGCCTCAAGAGCGCGCGAACGTTATTGGCGAGGGTGAGGGCTTGAAGCCGGAGGTCGTTACAGGATTCTTTGAATTCTTTTTCCATAGGGTTCTACTTGGTTTTGGGTTTGGGAACGAACCGGACAAAAACTTGTTTGCATCCGGCCTCATCAGAATCAGGCTTTAGACGGCGGATGAGCACGTAATCTGTGCCGGCAATTACCCGTCGAAGGCCGTCATACAGGAATGGATTTTTTGTTGGATCAGGCATGCCCAGGCGGCAGAGGCGATCGTAGAGCTGGAACCGGACCATTTTTGACGGTAGGAGCATGGGTTAAAATCGGGGAGGTCGCCGGTCCACTTCTCCTTCACCTTTCGGTTACTGTTCCGGTCGGAGCCTCCCCCTCATTTTGGAATGCGTTAGAGTGTGGTCCGCGAGATGAGCCGGGAGGTTTCAGTGTCCATATCCCGAAGAGCACCAGCGAAGCTCCGGAGCTTGTCTACGAGCTCGCTTGAGGGTGGCCGGATCTTCTCGCCAGCGCCAGGAGGCGCCTTGTCGGCGGTATCAGGCATAAGCGCCGGCTCAATCTTGTTCGCCAGGGCCCGGAGACTGTCGTCCAGGTGTTTGATGACATTTTGGAGGTCATCGAGAGCAACCGCGCATTCACTGATTTGCTCTGGTTCCGAGGACATTTGGTTACAGGGTCCGGGGAAGGATCTATCGATTTTTGGTTTCATTGGCTATTGGGATCTGCTGTTGGTTTTCGGTCGAGGAAACTGGAGTCGCCGTCAAGAGCGTCGGACAAATCAAGCTGAGAATTTTAACAGCTTCAACTTCGAACACCTTCAGGCGATTAGAAAAATCGCGATGCTGAATTACAAGAGCATGTATCTGGAGAGCCATCGTACAATCTCCTTGGCGAAAATCATCATGGTTCAGAACCCGTTCAATGGCGGCGAGGTCATTGTGCATTTGCGAGGCACAAGCAAGGGCCCGCTCCCGTTCAGGTGATTTTGCGGTGTTGGCATCCGGCAACGGGATCTTGTCCATCCTCAGAGCCCTTTCGACCCGTTCCCGAAATTTCGGCGTAAGCCAGAAGCCTTCTGAGTTTCCCGTTTCCGCAGCCTCCCGCGCGGAGGCTAGATTTTCGGACATCATATCCTCCAGGAGTCTCCGGAAAGTTTGGATCTGAGTGTCGGCTTTGATGAGGTCGAGCTCAGCGTTAATGCGGAGAACGTCGATGCAGGCGCCACACTCGCCGCCAAATTCTTCGAATTTATTGAGCTGAGGTACGTGCCGATGCCGCATGCATCGGCAGTAGAGAAGAGGCTCCTCACGGTCCTGGTTCTTCAGCGTATCGAGTGCCTGGGTGAGATTCTCCCTTTGGCTCTGAAGATTGAGAATCGTTTGCTTCTGCCGTTCCCATTGCTCAACCAGTTCCCGCGCGGAAGTGGTCAGCGCTATTCGTCCCCTATTGCATCGAAGGATGTCGGCGAGCTCGTTCTCAGTTTGAATGTGATCCGGCTGCATCATCACCAAACCATTGATCGTCTCTACTTGCCCTTTGATGATGCGCTCTGCGGCTTCAACCCGCTCGCGCTGGTCCATTTCCCGATCGATCGCTCTGCAAGTGTCCTCGTAGGCTTGGCTCCAGTACGGGGATTCCCTGGTAATCCGCTCTTTGGCGGTCTCTCTTGTGTTCTGAATGCTCGCGGTCGAAATCGCGGCGAGCTGCATCAGCCATTGTTCTCCGATGGTGTCTTTCCATTTCCTTAATGCCGCCGACGCGCAGTTGCGAGCGGTTGGATCTCCGTAATCCAGTTTCGCGCCGAGAGACTCATTGATCCCGTCCATCCATTTCTGATCGCGCCGGTTGGCTTCTGCGATCGCGGCGTCCCGTTCCCTGATAAGCGCTTCGATTCTCATTTTGTATTCCTTCTCGGACGAAGCGAAGCCAATTTCCTTTCTCAACATCTCCAGGTCGTACTCCTGTCCTGGATGATCCGGATGAGTGGCTAGAACATTAAATGGATCGGGTTTCCAACAGATGATTGTCCATCCGGCCTTATTGGCTTTTTCAAGCAATTCATCATTGGGTGTCTTCATATTTTGGGTGCGTTGAACAGTTGCTCGAGATACCGCTCGAGCTCGGGGTTTTTCTTGAGCGGTCTTTGAGTCCAAAGCCATGCGAGGTAGTGCGGGGGGACATCTCGGAGGAGAGTCCCTTGGTGCTTGCCGAAAGGCATAATCGAGTCCTCCGTGAGTGTGGGGCCTTCTGCCTTCGGAGTTTCATCGTCGTTGGTTGTGGCCTGGGGTTCCGGACGGTTCGCCGATCGGTGTTCGAATTCGGCGAGCACGGCCTCAACGGCATTGGCCACTTGTCGGAGCGTTTCGACGTCCAGCTCATGCAACCATTCGAGCAGTTTCGCGAGTTGGTCTGTGGTCATGGTCTGAATCTAAACTCGAAAAGCAGATAGGCCTTGCCCTCGCCGGCCTCCTGGTATCCGAGAATGTTTTTGGCCTGTTCGGGAGTTCTGACGTTTACGGTCTTGCCGTCGACTTTCACCTTTCCGATCGAGGTCCATTTCTGATCGGATTCGAGAGTCCATTCATGCCAGAGCTCGGGGCGAACCCGCCACTCAATGACGCGAGAGAGTTTTTTTCCTTTGGGGCGCATAGAAATAGAGCATGTAGTACTTGCAGCGTTTTCGCGTGCAGGTGTAAACCCGGCCTGAGCCATCGGGGAAGTTTCGATTACGAACGAACAGGGCTCTTTTTTTGCAAATCGGGCAATGCATCGTGTGTTCCAATTTCGCTTTCAGTATCCGTTGCCAATACGGATTCAACAAGCTAAATTTTCACTATCCGCATGCCTACGGATTTTCGACTATTTGAGGCATACCCGAAATCTGCAAGTGGCGCTAAAGCTGTAACTTGCGAAAAGTGCTCAGAGCACCTCAGCCACCTTGCGCTTAGAACGGCACGGAACTTGCGACGGTCCGAAAGCGTCAGTCCATGAAGGACAACCTTTGCGAGGAGTTTTGGCCCGGATTTTTGGAAATGGGCAGGTGGGATGCCGGCAGGTAAAACAGCGTCCAATGAGGGTCGAGAAAGTTTTCAAAGCGCTTTGGCTCCGCGGGCCGCGCCCTCAGCAATGGCGCCCATGGTCGCGGCATCAGGACTGGTTTTTTGCATCTCGAGAGAAAACTCAAATCCGTTCTGGTCCTGGGTCCGGACCTTCACGCCTTCGCTAATCCAAAGGAACCGGCTTGAGCGGATGGTGAGGGTCGAACCGTCTGGAAGAGTGCGCGTGCCGGAAGTGACGGCGCACCCGCCGCAGAGCGCGGCGAGTGCGATGAAGGAGAGAAGCCCTTTCATAGACCCGGTTTGCCGGCATCCTTGAGCGCGAGGTCGATGCTCTCGTAAAAGAGCTCACAGACTGCGATCGACCAATGCTCATCGGGGATCCCCGCCGTAGTCCGGTCCTCAAGGAAGATTTTGTAGAGCGCGATCGCAGCGTTCTTCGCGTCGATGGCCTCGGGCGGCATCTTGGTCTGAAGCTGCATCGTCGCTTCGTTGATCGTGCTAATCAGGTAAGCGGAAGAGAAGGTTTTGGTTTCCGCCATTTCGCGGAACACTCTTCCGATGGCGCGCGCGTAACCGGCGATTTCATCCGCGTGGTCTGGCGAGCGAATGATAGCGCGGCGAAGGGCCGATGAAACGGCTGGCACCAGTGCATCCTTGGCCCTTTCGAGCTTCAGAAAGTCCAAAGTGGTCGTCACGTTAGTACCATTGTTCACGGTTTTGCATCCGGTCGTTCCGACTGGAAGCAGGTAAAGGCAGATGGCCAGGAACGGCATGGCTGCGATGTAGAGGATAGGTTGTATGTACTTTTTCATGTGTTTTCTTGTTGGTTTGACTGTCTCGTGAGTATAAGCCATTTCCAGGCATCTTCACGAGCTTCTTTGAGCTCTTCCGGATATGGCTCAAAATCCTGGCAAAGGATTCCCAGGCGTTCCTCGCGCCGGTAGCTCATCTCTTCCGCGATTTCCCGGAGGGTCATTTGGCGGTTTCGAGGATGCGCTTGCAGTTGGAGCAAAGCAGGCGGGCCTTGCACATGGCTTTGGTGAGAACTTCGAGATTGCACCGGGAGCCGGCCAGTCTCGAGACCGACCATTCCCCGGGAGCCGGGGCCGCGAATTCCATTACCTCAGCGGGGAAGATTTGGCCGCATTTTTTGCATGGGTGACTCGCTTTGAAGCTCCAAACGTATTCCATGTTGCGCCGGTAACCGTCTGCCCGGACTTCCGCGGGAGTTTTGGGTGTTTGGGGTTGGGATTTTTTCTTCACGAGCCGACCATAACGGGAAATGTCTTGCAGCGCAATCCGTTTCCATACAGATTCAAACCGATGAACACACTTGCTGTTTCAAAACCATCCATCACACCGGTTCAACGCGCGGCCATTGAGGCTGAAATCATAGATGACCTGATTTACTGGAAAAAATCCGAAGATAAGCGTCATGACGCTATTCCGATAGCCAGGGCGGCTATCTTGCGGGCCAAAGAGCTCAAAATTTGGGAGTCCAAATTCACCGATTTCAAAACGTGGCTCGCTGAGGAGTGCGAGATAACGGAAGCCTGGGCGTACAAGCTCATGAATTCGGCGAAAATGCTCCAGGACATCAAAAAGATTGCTGGCGAGCAAAAACGGTTGGATCCCTTGAATGAACCGGAGAACAAACAGGCACTCGAACAGATTTCTGAGAGAGCGGCTGATGAGCTGAAGAAATTGCCGACCGCGAAAGCGGCCATGGCGGCACTGAACGCTCTCCAGAAGAAGAAGGGGCAGGTTCCGACCGTATCCGAAATCAAAAAGGAGATCGTCGCTTTGATTCCTCCGGAGGAAAGGCAACCTCCTCGGGCGACACCTTCAAAGCAGCATCCAATCCTGCTTGCGTTCGATCAGGAATGGGAGCTGATCAAGCTGGATGTCGACAAATTCAAGATTAAGCCCGAGATGGTCTATACCCGGTTGCGGGTTGCCGTCGAAGATGCCCTATGACAGAAAAGGAATATCCGGAGCCTCCAGAAGCAAACGCCTGTGGCGGCTATTATTGTTCTGAGGAGCATGGGCACATAGATTGCACGAAGCATGAAGATCCGGCTTTGGTTCATCCGCGAGACAGAGAAAGCACGGCTTTACTGCAAATTTCCACCGCCAGAGGATCTGGTCCCGGGGGATTGTATTTGGATCCCTCGGAGCATCGTCGAGCACACCACGAAGCGAGGCATCGAACACGAGGTAGAGCTGCCTGATTGGTTCATCGAGAAATCCGGCTTGTGAAACGCAAATATGGAGCTGAATGGCCGGATGAGGCGGATGATCTTCAGATAGAGCTTGGCTGTATTTCCATGGGCGGGCAGTGGGAGAGCCCGGATGGCTTTGTCCTGGGCGCCGGCCTGTACGAGCACTATTGCAGGGCATGGGTCCTGATGTGGCCGGAGGATGATGAGCACCGATGGTCTAAGCTTTCCCTCCGTCGTTTCTGCGAGAACGAAATCAACGTCCTGATGGGCCCAGGGGATTCGAACAAAACCTATGTGATGAGCAAATTTGTGCTCACGCATTGGTGGGCCGATCCGCTCAAGCGGCTTTGGCTTTGCTCGAGCACCGATCGCCGCGGGGCCGAGCTCCGGATCTGGGGCAAAATCAAAGAATTCTTCAACCGGGCCCGCGCGCGGTATCCATATCTCCAGGGCCGCGTACTCGAGAGCAAGGGGTGTATCACCCCGGATGAGATTTCGGAGGACCAGTCGGAGGCGCGGCTCCTCACTCGCGGCATCATATTCATTCCCTGCAAGCAAGGAAACACTTGGCTAGGCCTGGGGCCCTATGCCGGCATCAAGCCTCCCGCGGATGGCTTCCTGGGGCATGCCGGGGATGAGGTCTCGCTCATGGCGCCTTCGTTCCTGGACGCGTACGCCAACTGGTACGGAAAAGCCAACTTCAAGGGCCTGTTGACGGGAAATCCCGGTGACCTGGAGGATCCGCTCTGCACGGCAGCGGAGCCGATCGACGGTTGGGAGACCTGGACCGATGATGAGAAAACCCAGGAGTGGAAGAGCAAGTTCTACAATGCTCACGTCATCGCCTTCGATGGCCGGGACACTCCCAACAACGATTTTCCGTACGTTGGGGACAAGCCGCGTTACCCCTATCTCATCGGGAAGAAAAAACTGGAGAGTGTCGAGAAGCAGTACGGGCAGAACGATTGGCATTGGTGGAATCAATGCGTAGGGAAGCCGCAAACTAGCGTGCAGTCCCGGAGGGTCATCACGCGGCAAATCGTGAATTCCAACGGGGCTCAGGATGGAGTGATTTGGGGTTCGGTCGACAAGATCACGAAGATTGTATCTCTGGACGCGGCTTATGGTGGAGTCGGCGGCGATCGTTGCATCCTCCGGATGAATGAGTTTGGCCAGGACGTTGAGGGGAATGAAATTTTCGCGGCGAGTCCGCCGGTACCGGTACCAGTCAGCATCCGGCATCCGGAGCCTCCGGAGAACCAGATCGCGAGCTTCTGTAAATCGTTTTGTGAGATAAGCGCGGTTCCTCCGGAGCAATTCTTCTTCGATGGTCGAGGCACTCTGGCGGTGACTCTGGCCCAGGTTTGGAGCCCGCTCGTAAACGTGGTCGACTTCGGCGGTCCGCCGACTACCCGGCCTGTCAGCAATGACGAATTTGTCTGGGACGGGGACAACAAGGGCAAGCGGCTCAAGCGCTGTGACGAAGAGTACTTCAATTTCGTGACCGAGCTATGGTTTGCCGTCTATTATCTGATCGTCTGCAAACAGATGCGCCGGCTGGACCGCGAGACAGCCAGGGAAGGTTACCAGCGCACCTGGAGCTATGGCTCCGCGGCCATGCGCCGAAGCCGGAAACAGGTTGAGCCAAAGAGCGACATGAAGGAGCGCACGAAGCAGAGCCCGGACTTATTCGATTGCCTCGTGATCGGAGTCGAGGGCGCTCGCCGGCTTGGATTTCAAATCGCGATGCTGAAGGGATTTCTTCAGCCGAATGCTTCGACGGTCGATAAGTGGTTGGAAAACGAGCTTGCCAAACAGAAGCGGTTCCTTCAACGCTCTGAGCTTAATTATGCGGCTACTCCTCACTGAACGACATCCCGGCAGAGGCAAAGGCATAGGCTGTGGATTCAAGCGCGGGGTGCCTTTGCCGATGTTTGAGCGCAAGCAACGGTTCTGGTCCTTCGTTAAGATCCGATCTTCGGATGAGTGTTGGCCATGGAAGGGGCTAATCGATAAAGAAACTGGTTATGGTCGATTTGCCTGGGATCGACGAGTAAATTCCGCTCATCGCTTTGCTTGGATTTCTGTGAATGGTCCGATTCCTCCTGGCTATCAGGTATGCCATCACTGCGACAATCGGATTTGCCAAAATCCATCGCATCTTTTTTTGGGAACAAACGCTGACAATGTGCGTGACATGGTTCGGAAAGGAAGAAATTCAGTTCCTCCAGTTCGGGCAAAGCAGACACCAAATCGCGTGCTTCAAATCAGGGCGCTACGGATTCGCGGTAGAAAACTCAGAGAGATTGCTGAGCATTTCTCTTGTTCAATGAAAATGGTAGAAGCAGCACTTTACAAATGGAGATCGATTCTATGAATGCATCAGATTTTAACCGGCACGCATTCCCCGCGGGAGGGTGGCAGTTTATCCAGCAACAGACCGGCTGGCGGGCGCCGAGCCCGGTATCCAGCACATTCGACCAGACTTGCCTCCTCATCCGATCGCATCGGAGCGCGAACCCTGCAATCGTGGCCAAGCACAAACTTTCGCTCAACATTGCCGACATCGGGAACGAGCTCGAGGCTTACAACCGAAAGAGGCTCAACATTCCAGCCGCTCCTTCGCTCCCAAAATCTCAGCTCCTATCAAGCTCGCCAAGCTTGGTAGGAGCTGCTGCGGTGGGTGACCGCAATTCAGTGGCGTTCGGAATCAAGCGCTCCGCTCAGGGCTCAGCGGTCGTCTATGACTGGCTCTCCAGCGGAGGTATTCCTGTTGCCCAGGAGCTCGCCAATAAGCGGGCGGAAATCTGCGTGAAGTGTCCGCAAAACATTCCTGGGAGCTGGTACACCGTCGCGCCTGGGGAAGTGATTCGCGAAATCCTTTCCATGCGCTCTGACCTGAAGCTGGCGACTCCCTTCGATGACCGGCTGAAGTCTTGCAACGTGTGCAAGTGCCTGAATCGGCTCAAGGTCTGGTGTCCGATGGAGCATATCCAGTCTCACACCAAGGTTGAGATAATGGCCGAGTTTCCCTCTCACTGCTGGATTGCCCGGAAAGACTCTTGAGGATTGTCCTGGCCTATATCTGTGTATCTCGAGCTGAGCGCTCAGCCGATTTAGCCGCTCGCTTCGTTTCGAGCTATCTCGAATTCCCTCCTGGCGTCAATCATGAGTCCCTGGTCATCTGTAATGGTGGGGTTCCTCCGACTGCGCTTGGCCTGATCTTCTCTTCGCTGCCATGGCCGCGGCTCTGGCCGCGCCAGAATGATTCCGGTTGGGATGTCTCCGGATTCATGCACGCCGCCCAGACAATTTGCTCTTCCTATGACCTGATGCTCTGCCTGGGCGAGAGCGTTTATTTTCACCGGGCCGGATGGCTCAAACGGTTGGTGGAAGCCTGGGAAGAGTCCGGTCCGGGAATGTACGGACCTTTCGGGAGCTTCTGCCGGCGAGCGCACCTTCAAACAACGGCCTTCTGTGTGGCGCCGGAAATGTTCAACTGGTATCGGGAGCCGGTCCGCGGTAAGAAAGCGCGGTACGACTTCGAGCACGGAGAGAACGCTTTCTGGAGGATGATTCAGGGCCGCGGCAAACCGGTAAGAATGGTGACCTGGGACGGAGTTTGGAAGCCGCGCGAATGGAGGTTCCCGGAAAACATCCTCTGGAGAGGGGATCAGAGCAATTGCCTTCTTCGGTCGAATCACACTGACAACTGGGATCAGGCTCAGCAAGCCCGCAAGACTCGCTGGTCGACTTGCGCCGATTCAGCCTTCAAATGACCACTCCGACTATAGTTTATATCTACCCGTCGACCGCGGGGCCTCAGCATACCGCCCTTGCGCTCCGCTTCATTGAAACTTACAACGTCTATCCTCCTGGAATCGACCATCGAACGATCGTCGTTCTGAACGGAGGCAAGCCCACAACGGAGATTAAGCTCATGTTCGCTTCGGTCCGGAACGTGACCTTGCTCGAGCATGATGATTCCGGTTGGGACATTGGAGGGTACCAGCTCGCTTCGCTCAGGTTCCCGGCTGAGATGATGGTTTTCTTTGGAGGTTCAACCCATTTCCTACGCCAGGGCTGGCTTCTCCGGATGGCAAGCGTGTTCAATCAGTATGGGCCTGGGCTTTACGGAGCAACGGCGAACCGCGGGGATCCCGGGGTCCGGGTCGAGCCGCACATCCGGACAACCGCCTTTTGGGTTCCGTCCAAATTCATGAATGAATACCCGATGAGGGTCATCAGGAACGATCAGCGTTATCCGTTCGAGCACGGCAAGGGCTGCTTCACGAGCTGGATCATAAAGAAAGGCCTGAAGCCTTGGCTGGTGACCTGGAGGGGCGTCTATGCATGGGCTGACTGGGATGTTGGTCAGGATGGCTTCTACGGAGTCCACCGGATCAATCGGATCTGTCCGAATGTTGCGAATCTTCTCGTAGGGGATCGGTTGACTGGAACATGAAAATTGCAATTTTCTATCACTGCCTTTTCTACCTGGGCACTCCTCCAGAGCTGCTCGATCACGGCTGCGAAATCGTCCACATGCAGATGACGCGGATGAAGAGAACCGGGCTGATCGATGCCGCCTCAGAAATCATCATCGGGATCAATGGCGGCGAGGAGAGCGCTCCGATCGGAAATCTGTTCCTGCCAAACAAAGCGACAAAGCTTTACCATGGCTTGAAAACCCGCAATGAGTGCAGGACCATTGTAGCTATGGAGGATTGGGTTAAAACGCACCCAGAATGGTACGTCCTGTATCTGCACGCGAAGGGTTCGACTCACAAAAAGAATGCTCCGTATCAGGGCACGGTGATCCCCTGGCGCGAGGGGATGATGCATGCCGTCGTCGACAACTGGAGGCAATGCGTTGCCGACCTGGATGCCGGTTTCGAATCAGTAGGGCGTCAATGGATGTCTGGCCCGGGGATGCCCGGGAACCAATCTATTTGGGCTGGAAATTTCTGGTGGGCCAAAGCCTCTTTCCTTGCAACATTGCCCTCGATCATGCAAACAGACCGCGTGAAGCTCTCCGGAATCGATTCGGTTGAAAGCCGCTATGAGGCTGAAGTCTGGATCGGGAACGGGCCGCGGCTTCCCAAAGTGCGTGATTATATCGTGAATCCAATCAGATGAAGAAAATCATCGTTTTTTATCACTGTGCTTTCTGGTTTCCGACTGAAATCCATGGAGCTCCCCCTGGCCTTCGACCTACTGCCGTCGAGATCATCACAAACCAAATGGCCCATTTGGCAGGCTATGGATTGTACGAAGCCGCCTCCGAAATAATTGTTGGGGTGAATGGCGGTGAGGAGTGCCGGCAGGTGGCTTCTCAAATCCTCCCGCAAAAGGCGACAGTAAAGTTTCATGGGCTGGAATCGAAATCTGAGACTCCTACAGTCGTTCTCCTAGAGCGGCGAGTCCGCCAGGAACCCGATGCTTACTTCTTCTATTTTCACAGCAAAGGGGTAACTCACACAGACCCCGTGTACGTCGAGTTTGTCAGTCGATGGAGAGGTTGCATGATGCTGAACCTTGTTGATTACTGGCAGAAGTGCGTAGCCGCTTTGGATGAAGGTTACGATTCTGCCGGTTGTCACTGGATGACGAACATGCCTCCTCCCTCAGACATGGATTCAATTTGGGGAGGGAATTTTTGGTGGGCTACAGGAAAATTCCTCAGCACACTCCCGCCGATCATGGAACGGCCCCTGATCAAAGAGCATGGGGTCATGGCTCCGATCGCTAGGTATGAATCTGAACGGTGGATGGGAACCGGGCCGAGGTTGCCAAAGGTGATGGATTATCACATTAACGGAATAGGCTCTTGCCAATGAAAACACTGGACGAAATCGCAATTAAATTCGGGACCGACAAGGCTACTCAGCACATCGGAGGCTCTCACGGTTACTGCCCGCATTACGATCGGATCTTCACCCCCATCCGCGAGAGTGAAATCAAACTGGTTGAAATCGGAGTCGGCGGGGGAGAGTCCATTCAGACTTGGATTGAGTATTTCAGTTCAGGGCACATTTACGGCATCGACATCACTCGAAACACTAATCCCTGGAACACTGCGGGCGCTCCAACTCATCCTCGCTACACCTTCACCCATGGGGATCAAGGGGACGCTACGTGGTGGCCGCACTTTTTTGCAAACTGCGGGGAAGGTTGGGACGTCGTGATCGATGACGGTAGCCACTACGCGAAGGACGTTATCGCCAGTTGGGGAGCAATGTGGCCTAAAGTTCGATCTGGAGGGTTTTACTGTATTGAGGATCTGGCCGTTGCCTATGGTGGCCATCCCTTCACGGCTCCCGGGGTCCAGAATCACATGGACTTCATCCGAGATCGGCTGGATGACATCAACCGCTCTGCCGGGATCCGATCGCTGGTGTTTACAAAGGAGCTGGCCATTTTCCAGAAGGAGTAGAGACTCAGGATTAAGAGAAAGGCATATCTTGAAATTCGATTCAGCCGCCAAAGTGCAGGAAGTCTGTTGGAGGATGCGGGAAATTGAGCTGGAACGCTCCACCAACAGGATGATTTTGCAGAAGCAGTTCAATGGAGATCCCCCCTTCGATGAAGCAACCGCGGAAGAAAATGGCGTCACGATTAATCGTAACTTTCTCAAAGGAGTGCAGGTTTTGGCCGATGCTCGCCGGCAGTGGAACCAAGCCTTCCTCTCCACACCGCACTATTACGCACTCAAAACCGATTCCGGGCCGGTCCACAAAAGGGAAGCCTGGGGGAGCACAGTCACAACCCAGGTGAGTAAGCTCCTCAAGCGGTCGCGGGGGATGATTGAACAGAGCCGCGCGACGGGCGCCAACGTCATCCTCCATGGAATCGCTCCGGTTACCTGGAAAGACCGGAAAGCTCCACTCCCGGTTGTCCTGCCCGTCGATTCCGTTTACATCCCGACTCAGACGGAAATCGATTTCGAGAATCTGCCCTATTTCGCGCTTTATCGGGAGCTCACCCCGTTCCAGCTCTCCTCGTTGGTCGAAAAGGAGAAAAACCCTGGCTGGAATAAGAAGCTTGCGAAGCTGCTCATCAAGCGAAAGCTCGCCGAGGATAGTAAGGACGCTTCAGCCTACACGGAAATCAGTGCGGAGCGGGTCGAAGAAATCATCAAGCAGGATGGCGGCTATTGGGACTCGGACGCGGTTCCGACCATTGACTGCCTCGATTTCTACTTCCGCGAAGGGGAGGACGGGGAAGGCTGGTACCGGCGGATAGTTCTGGACTGGGATTCTGAGACCATTGCCGGAGGGGATCGGCCTGAACGCTCCTGGGGTAAAGAGGATTCCGAAACGGATCCGGACAAGAATTTCCTCTATAGCTCCGGGAGCCGGCCATACTGCGATTTTCTGAGCGAAGTGCTCCACGTCCAGTTTGGCGATTGCTCCGCTTACGCTCCGTTCAAATATCATTCGGTCCGCTCCCTCGGTTGGCTGCTCTGGGGAGTCTGTGACCTCATGAACCGGATGGAATGCCGTTTCTTCGAGGCCGTCTTTGAAAATCTCATGTGGTTTTTTCGCGCCTCCGGAGAGAACGACATGAACCGGCTGAAGAAAGCTGTCTTTCAGCACATGGGCGTGATTCCAAACGGGGTGAATTTCATCCCTGCCCAGGATCGGTTCGTGCCCAATGCTCCGCTAATCGATCAGGCTCGAGGCTCTCTCCGATCGCAGATTGCCGAGACAGCCGCAAGCTACACGCATGATTTCGACAAGGGCGAGACCTCCCGGGAGCTGACCGCAACGGAGACCATGGCCCGGGTAAACTCAATCAATGCCCTCCTGGCCGGGATGATGACCCTGGCTTACAACTACGAGGAGTTTAAGTACTCCGAAATCACTCGCCGCATTATGGATGAGGATCATCCGCAATCCGTCAAAATCCGTGAAGCGTGCATGAGGGAAGGGGTCCCCGAAAACAGGCTGAAATCCGAATACTGGCAGTCGGTCGCTGAACGGGTCATTGGCGCCGGCAACAAAACGGTCGAAATGGCCGCAGTGTCATTCCTTCAGAGCATCCGCGCGAACCTGCCTCCTCAGAGTCAGCGCAAGGTCGACCATATTTCGATCCGCGCGGTGACAGACCAACCTGACCTCGCCGATGATCTCGCGCCATTGGAAGAGGAGAAGGCGAGCCAGTCCACCCAGGATGCCGAACGCGCAACAAGCCGCCTCCTGATGGGTTTACAGCTCACTCCTACGCCGGCCATGGTTCCGGAAGATTACGTGGTTGTCTGGCTCAAGGACCTCGCTCAGACCGTTGAGAAAGCTGTGGCTACGGGCATGGCTTCGATCGTGGAAATCGGCGGGATGAAGAACCTTGCTTCTCATATCGGCGCATTCCTCGAGCAAATGGGCCAGAACCCAACTGAGAAGCCCAAGGTGACTCAGTACCTGTCTGCCCTTGGTCAAATCATGAATCACGTTAAGGCTCTCGAGAAGCAGGCAATGGAACAAGCCCAGGCCGCGAGTGCTGGAGGCAACGGCGAAGCTGCCGCGGAAGTGCAGAAGCTCCAGGCCCAGGCCGCGGCGGATGCTCAGAAGCAGGAAGCCGCCAAACAGAGCCACGCGCAAAAGACCGCGCAACGTCAAGTCCAGTTCGAGATGGAACAGAACCGGAAGGATCAGGAAAACCAAGCCGCGATCCAGCGCCAGAACGAACAGGCCGCGGCCAACATCGCCGCGCAGCAAGTTGAGACTGCCGCGAAAGCAGCAGCCCAGGCAAGAGAACAGCAAAACCAACCCCAAAAAGAAGAGTGAATGCAAAAGAAGCGTTTCTCAAGGGCCCGCACCGGGCCCCATTCGAACAGCTCGTACTGAACGAGCATTTCCAGCCGGCCATGGAGGCAGCGCTCCTGGCCTTAGTTCAAGAGCAAAATCCCAATGCGGGAGTGAATGACTCCTGGGATGCTCACTCGCAGCTTGTCGGCGCCAGGAGGTTCATCGAGATCCTCGAAGCGCTGCACAAGCCTGAAACGGTTACGAAAATCCCAAGATTCCCAAACCTCAAAACCCCAAGTCTGTAAAATATGGCACGAGCAGCAGCAGCTCCTCCAGTACCGGCAGCAACGCCTCCCGCGCCAGCGCCGGCCAAAATAGCAGCTCCACCTAAACCCGTTGACACACCCATCGATGAATCACTCTACAGTGCGGAAATTGACGCCTTGGATAGTGGCTCGCCGCCTCCGAAGCCTTCTCCTCAGCCCGGGAAGTCTGGCAAGGTCGAACTTGAACCGGATCCAGAACTTGATCCGACTCCTCCGGAAGAGGGCGGTGAAGGTGGGGAAAAAGGTACGAATGAGGAAATCGACGACCTCGACGAAATCCCGACTGAAGAGCCGCCCAAGGCCGGCAAGGCGCCGGAAGGCGAAAAGGTTCCTACGCGCGCGCGGGATCTCAAAGTCGTTTACGAGCAGGTCAAAGCCGAAAAGAAAACGCTCGAAACCAAGCTCACGGAAGTAACCGCTGAGGTTGAGCGGCTCCGTAAAGGAAATCCCGAGGAGGTTAAGGTTCTCACCAAGCGGCTCGAGGAAGCAGAAGCCAGCCGCAAGGCCGTGGAATCGGAGCTTCGTTACGTGAACTATCAGAAGCATCCCGAGTTTGTCGAAAAGTACCAGAAGCCCTATATCGAAGCCTGGAATAGCGCCTTAGCCGACATTGCCGAGCTCACCATCCAGGAGGAAGGCCAGCAAGAGCGGCCAGCGACGGAAAAGGATCTTCTGGTCCTGGCGAACATGCCTTACGGCCAAGCAGCCATTAAGGCGGAACAGCTCTTTGGCCCGGTTGCGGCCACTCAGATGATGGCTCATCGGAAGAACATCATCGAATTGAGCCGCGCGCAGAGCAAAGCTCTGGAGGAAAGCAAAAAGAGCGCTGAGGAGCACGATAAGCTCCGGCAGGTGGAAGAGCGGCAGACTAACGAGCGGCTCTCGAAAATGTGGAATGACGAAAAGGCCAGCTACGAAACTCGGTTCCCGAAGTGGTCCAAGCCCGTTGAGGGTGACGAAGAGGGAAACAAAGTTTTCGAGCGGGGAATGGAGGACGTCGATCGTTTCTTCAAGGATACCGAGATGACTCCGGAAGAGCGGATCAAGCTCCACGTGAAGATCCGGGCCAAGGCCGCGAACCATGACCGGCTCGCGCTCCGGCTCAAACGCCTGACCGCCAAATTGGCTGAGGTTAAGAAATCCCTCGAAGAGTACGAGGGAGCCGAGCCACCGGGCGGACGCACACGGCGGGCCGGGGGTAAACCTTCTGGCGACGTATTCGAAACTGCAGCCGCGGAAATTGAGGCTCTGGACGAACGATGAGAACGGATCAATTTGGGCGTTTCCTCGCTCAGGTTGCGTTCAGGAATGCCACTCCCTCACAGATGCCTTCATTCATGAAAATGAGACCAAAACAGGGGCAAGTCCTGGTAGAGCTCCTGCCAGTGCCGAACATGACTCCCGGGGGACTCACCATCCCCGACAACGCAGCCAGAAGAGACAAGATCGGGCGAGAGCCGGCCAGGGAGGCAATCGTTCGCTCTATTGGTGTCTGGCCAACCACGAAAAAAGGCATTCCACTTCCCTACGAGGTTCTGCCAGGGAACCGGGTCGCCGTCGATCCAGTTCTGGGAGTGCCGGTCATGGAGCATCCTAAGGTGCTCCGGATCTACGATCACAGCCAGATTCTCGCGCTTATTACCGCTTGACGGGTTGCTGAAAGCTGGTAGAAAGATAGCGTGTGTTCTGGGGTAGGGCATCCCCCTACTTCACAAACCGTTCGATTACTTTCCTTATCGAACGGTTTTTTTATGTGTTGACGGCCAAGGCACTTGAGGAGTAAAAGCCTTTGTGGTCTTAAATTCCCGTCTGACCTTCGGGGCGCCACCGGTCGCATAACTGGAATCGGGTCTGGTTCTTCGTGGTGTTTGACCGAGCACCTTTAGGCCGTCTGGAGCAACTCCAGCCCAGTCCCAGGAAGGGATAAGTCCGAAAGGACTGAAGAAACGGCCAGCTTCTAAAATGCGGATTCTCGAGCTGTCGCATTGGCGCCTATCCCGAGGCCGCGAAAACAGCAATCAAATTTTAGAAGTTATGATTCCGTGCACAAAGTTTACCGATTACCTTGCTTGCAAAGCCGAGCATCTCGACGACCAGATTACCCGGGCAATGCATCCGATCGATACCTGGGTGGGTCATGTTGAGACAGGCCGTTTCCCCGCCAATGATGGCGTGGAGCACACCTTCGACCGCTTCGAGAACGTCTTTCCGGACCTCCGGGGCGTTTGGGAGGATGTCACCGGGGCCGCTTGCGTTGGCACCCCTTGCGATCCTTCGACCACGAAGATCGGTTTCGGGTTCACCCGGGACAGCTACAAGCTTCAGCGGAAATCGTACGCTACGGACCTGTTCTGTTTTGACCAGATCCTCAGCGCCGACCGCGCGAAGTCCCAGTTCGCCCATATCATCCGGACTCTCCGGAGAGCCTCCTCGATTATCTCGAGCGATCGCCTCCGAAAAGAGGCTATGCGTATCGCCGGCAAGAAATGGGTTCTGGCCAACAACACGATGAGCCAGATCACGATGGAATGGGATGCCACGATGACGCTCTTGACCGTCTCCGCTCTGCCGACCTCGAAGCTGACAGCAGCGCACCTGCAGCGCCGGGTCCAGCCTCAGATCCGCAATGGCGCCCTGGGCGCCGAGCTGAATAAGAACGGAGCTCCGATGCTCGAGTACGTTACCGCGATGGATGAAATTTGGGCTCTGACCCAAGGCAACCCCGCGCTCGCCTCTCAGTGGCAGTTCCAGGATTTCGGACCGGCAGCGGCTTCCTTCTACAAGTACGGCTGGACTGGCAAAGTCGGAAACTTCGGTCTCCGGGATGACACCTTCCAGCTTCGGTTCAACATCAAGCAGCAGAACGCGGACGGTTCGGCGGTTCTCGAGCTGATTTTCCCGTACAACAACATTGCCGCGACGGAAGGCATCAAAGAGGAAGTCAATGAAGCCTGGGACAATGCTCCGGTTAAAATCGACTTCATTTGGCATCGGCGCGCGATGCAATCGCTGGTTCGCGATACGACTCAGATCAATCCTGAGATGCCCTTTGGCTCCCGGGACTTCTCCGGCAAGTGGCGGTGGGCCATGGATAACCTCACCTGTGGCTTGGACGTGAACGGCAACCCGATCGCCGTTGATAATGCCTGGAAAAACAAGGGCAAATTCCTGGCCATGTTCAGTCTCGCGACGAAGGCTCAATATCCCGAGCTCGCCGAATCCTTCCTGGCCTTCCGGGATCCCTCCTGCATCACCGATGTTCCGCGCTGCAATGATGATCCGGGCTACCCGGCTCAGGAGTACAGCTCCGCGAACGATGAATGCCCTACTGAGGATGTCGTTCTCACCTTCACGCCGGTTCTGTCTGGCGCCGGGACGTACGAGATTCCCGAAAACCAGATCCTCTGCAACGGCATGCAGATTTTCCATGCTGCCGTTACCGGGACCTCAACGCTTGCAACCCTGGTCGCTCAATTGAATTCGCTTCTGAGCGTCATGGGGACCTGGGCGGAAAGCGGATCGGACATCACGCTTACGGGCGCGGCCTGTTCGACCGTGAACCTGCCCTGGACAGTCAGCTAAACCAGAAAGTGAGGGGGAGCTCTGGTAACGGAGCTCTCCCTCCGTGTTTCGGTCAACGTTCAAAAATATGGCAATCGCAAATTGTGCTTCCGCCTCCGAGCTCCTCGGGGCCCGGGGTGCGTTGGACTCGATGTCCACTAAGGAGCTGTTCGCCCTTTTCGTTTTCCTGCTCACGCGGGGAGTCGCGACGGATGACGTCCTGTCAATTGGGGATGTCTGTACTGAGCTCAATGCGCTCAAGACCTCGACGGTCGACTTGGCCGGCCTGCCAAAGAAGCAATGGATGGCGTCAATGGTTAGCGCTCTTCCGGATAGCTGGTGGGCCGTCGACGGGGTACAGCTCACGGTTTCCCAGATGCGTTCCTATCTGTGCTGCACTCGCTGCCTGACAGAGGACCAGCTCAGGGGAATCCTGCTCTACCTCACTTGCCGGGTCTCAACTCAATTCACCATCACGCCGGCCTGAAATGGCTCATTGCTTAGGCACAACTCTTCTGGAGGGAGCTGGCGAGTTTGCCAGTCTCTCTCCGTTACAGTTGCGGGTCCTGACCGTCGTTCTCCTCCAAAAACTCCTCAAGCTCATCGATCCTATGGCCAACACGACTCTCAGTGCCTTAATGGCCGAGGCCGGGGAATTCGCTTCGCTTCCGGATCAGCTTCTCCAGGCCATCACGGTTCAGCTTCTTTGCGAAATCAAGAATGCTGGAGTCGGAGGACAAGTCGGCGAGGGCACGCTCCTTAAGGGTGACGGCGCTCCAGTTGCAGATCCGGGAACGACCATCGCAGTTTATTTCGACACTTCACCAACAGCCGATTACGTCCTTTACTGGTGGAATGGAGCCGGCTGGTTTCCTTTCGGATGAATCTATGAAAATTCCATTATTCTTTCTCCCTCTGATCCTGGTAGCTCAAATCGGATGCGCCCAACTCCCTCCGTACGTTCGAAACCCGATGACCACAAATCAGCCTCCCGCGATGACGAACGCGATCCTGGGAATCGTGGTCCCAGACCAAACGCTGAGCTTGGACACTGGGAATAATCACACTCAGTACCGGGCCAACGGCTATGGCCTGACCAATTCGGCGACGACCTTCTTCCTCACGTACGATGCCACTTCCGGGGTGCTCCTCGCCAAGGGCTACTACAAAACCCTGTTTGGCGTGTACGCCAATGACTATAACGGGGTAAACCTCAATTCCTCGTTCTCAGTTGGGAGCGCGAACACTCCGATCCTCACCCTGAACGCCGGCAGCTTTGTTTTCAATGGAGGCTCCTTGGTAGCTTACATGGACGTCAAAGCCACAAATTTCTCCCTGACACTGCCTCAGTGGATTGGCGTCCCCTGCATGTTTGGCTGGTCGATCATTGGGCCTGCTGCCCCGGACCTTACGGCGGTGACAAACAACTCTGCGATCCAGGAGCTCGCCTTCGATAATGGGGACATGATTTACGCGACCGCTCACATCCCCCACACGATCGCGATTACTAACGCTGCTTTCCCAAGCCAGTACATCACGCCGATTGTTCATTTCTCGACCGTTGGCACTCTGGATGCGACTCACTCCAACGTGACGTGGCGGATAGAATGGGAGGTTTCGGACGTCAATACGGCCTGGAACCGGAGAGGCACCAATTCGGCGACGATGGGAGTCACGAACAATTTCACCCATTACGAGCTGAGCCTGGGGCACATCACCAATGATCCTCCGCTTTTGGGAACGGCGGTTTGGAGATGCCGGCTGATGCGGCCAGCTTCGGCTCTGCGGGACTATTCCAACGGTCATGACGTGCTTCTGGACGGCTTCGACATGCATGTTCCAGTGGGCAATTCGATTGCGATCGGTAACCCGAACGACTGAACAGAGGAAAAACTATGGCCAACAATCGTACAGTGATGCCTCCTCCGATGATGGGCCCTGGCCCAGGAGATGAGGAATCTGAACTCTACCGGTCGACCGAGTCTGAAGAAGAAGCTCCGTCGATTCCAAAGGACTTGCTCCCGCCTGAAGTCAAGGTAGGGATGCATCTTGAAGTCACCGAAGATTTGGGGGATTCAGTCCGGGTGAAGATTGCCGATATGTCTCAACCTTCACCGGGAGGTAAGGCGCCCGATGAGGAAGCTGCTCTTTATTGACAGGGGTTCGCTGCATGCCTGGGGCGAGCGGGGGTTTTTGGGTGTCCTCCGCTCGCCTCTTTTAAATCTCACCTGGGCAAAAGCAAAACTAACGATGAAAAAGGAAATTACAGTCGGAAACATAATGGCCACCGTGGCCTTCTTAGTCACGGTGGGCTTGATGCAGTTTCCGAAGCATTCAGACGTGGCGGTCATCCTGAGCGACGTGGCGAGGCACGAGAAATCCATCGAGCAGCTCGCGACGATTGAAAACGCAATGAGTGCCAATCTCCAGGTGCTCACGCGGATCGTGAACGACCATCTTGTCTGGGATAAGCCGGTCTCGCCGGAGGAACTCCTCAACTATCGCAGCTTGACCCCGCTCAGCCCGGAGGAGAAAGCCTTGATCATGAGGACCCCGACTATTCAATTGCCGCCCAAGAAATGATTCAGATCGTCAAAATCTCCAAGAGCGTTCCGCTCACGATGGCTTTTCAAACGGTCTGCACGGCGCACTTCCAGCGGCACCTTCTCATCCGGAATATCCACATCGTCAACACGACTGCGAATGACGTATCAGTCCAGGTGACCATGACTCCCGCGGGAGTGGCTCCGGGGCAAGCTTACTCGCTACTCTGGGACTTCAACATCCCGGGGAATGATTTCATTGAATTTGGTGAGGGCATGGACGTACTACCCGGGGCCAGCATCAGCGCCTTGGCTTCGGCGAATAATGCGATGGTGCTCCACTTGGCCGGGATTGAGGAATAGCTATGGGACAATTCACCGTTTACAGCAGCGCGGATGCAGGGGCACCGGTCCTCACTGGCGAAGTGGGCAAGCTCATTGACGTGCTCAATGGTTGCCTCGTGACCGGTTACGGTGCCAAGGCCGCGCCGGCTCCGGCCTGGACTCATCCAGTTGCGACGGCGGGGAACATCGCCAGCTATCTCCAGGGTGCAGGATGCGGTTTCGGTTTCGTCCTGAATGACAACGCGCCGAATGTCACGCCGGCAGCTCGAGAGGCCTGGATCACCGGATGGGAAAGTATTGCAGGAGTGGGCTCACCGGTTGGCTCCGGAGGCGGACAATTCCCGACTCCAGCTCAGCTCCTCGTGAGTGGTCATGCTGTAGTTCGGAAGAGCGCGACGGCCAGCAACGTTCCGCGCTCCTGGAGGGTTTTCGCTGATTCTTCGACGATGTACCTCTTCATTGAAACTGGGGACACTGCGGGGATCATGGGCTCTACCGTTTTTGGCGACGTCTATTCCCTGAATGGAGTTGGGGATGTCTGGCGGTGCATTCTCATCGGGAAAGGGACGGAGAACACGACTCCGACCGGAAACGAGAATACGTTTTTTAACAGCGTCATGAGCTCCGCGGCCACTTCCGCGCAAGGCCGGCACATGGCTCGAACGTGGTCCGGGGCGGGTGCCTCAATCATTGTTGGTTGCCAGGGGGATCCAAGCAAGTGCAGTGGGACAGACGGGCTTGTCCAGGCTCCGAATGGGCCTGACAACGCGTACTGGCTCGCGCCTTGGATGGTTTACGAGCAAACCGGGAAACCAATTCGAGGACGGCTTCGGGGATGTTACTCGATGCTCCAACCTGCGGCGGGATTCGCCGATGGGCAGGTAATTACTGGCGCCGGAGACTATGCCGGCAAAACTTTCCAGCTCGTGAAGCTGGTATGTGGCGCTCCGAATGCGAATGGAGCAATCTTGATCGAAACCTCCGCAACCGTAGAGACCAATGCCTGACGCCATTCGAGGACTGACAAGCGGGATGGGAGTTGCCGGGGCCCTCCGGGGCATCTGCATCAGTCCGATCACGGCTTGGCTTGGTGACCCTTGCGTCTATGAGCGTCATCTCGCGGTGGGAGTAAGTAAGAGCACAACTGAGGGAAGTCCCGCGGCTCCGTGTCTCCGGATTGCTCATATCCAGTTCTGGCGGTTCCGTTGGGCGGTCGAAGTCGGCGCCCGAACCGTCACGGTCCAGGTGAAGCAGGCAATCAATGCGGCTCCCTATCCGAAGATCGTCATCAAAGCCAACCCGGATGTGGGCTTGGCCGCGGATGTTACTCAGTCGGCGGGTCCGGGCAGCGATTGGAAATCCATTTCCGCGGGATTTAATGCCTCAGCGATCGGGGCGGTTTGGGTGGAGCTGCACAACGCTTTGCCGACCGGGAACTATGACTGCTTCTTCGACCATATCGTAACGGCATGACCTCAGAGCTCAATGTTTGGCTATGTGATGCACCGGTAATCCCGACCGGGAATGCGGAGTTTTCTATTTGGTTCATGGACGTGCCGGTCATCGACCTTGGAGCTTCAGCGGGGGGAGGCGGACTTTTCGGCGGCTCACGAATTGTCTCGCCCAGGCAACAGCGACGGCGAAACCTGGATTTCAGTTCTGACCCGTTCCATCTTCGGACTGTCAGCCCGAGGGTGGAAATCGGGAGATCCCCACAATGAAAACCCTTGGCGTCATCTTAGCATTTTTTTGCCTCTTGGCTCTGACCTCGCCGGCAGCGGACCGCGATTCAGTAACCCTGGCCTGGGACCATTCTCCAGGAGGAAGCAACGTCATTGCCGGATACAGAGTGTACTGGGGTCCAGCTTCCGCGGTTTACACAAATCTTGTGGCAGTAGGCTACGTGACAAATGCGACGGTAAAGCCGCTTGTCCCTGGAGTGCTCTATTTCTTTGCCGCGACAGCTCTCGACAAGGGCGGACTGGAAAGCGAATTCAGTAATGAAGTTTCGTACAGAGCTCCGGGACCTCCTCCTCCAGCTCTTACCATGCTTTCCGCGGAAGTGCAGCGCTCAACCAACTTGGTTGACTGGGTGACGGTAACGAACGTGCCCTTGATTTATATCGGAACGACCAACGGAACCTCCTTCTACCGGTCCGTCCTGAATCTATCGCCATGAGCAATAACCACACACTTTGGGCGACGGATGGTACCTTTGACTTTTCGAGCGGAGTCAACTGTGCCAGGACTCCGACCGTGAAGAGCCAGAGCAACCCCTACGGTCTGCCTCGGAATGCTTTTGCGTGGCTCACTAATGGCACGGTCCGCGGCGGTGGAGTCTATGGCCGGCCAGGGTGGAACCGGCTGATTGAGCATGTTTCGGATGCTGCGCTCTACCAGGGTGGATGGATGTACGAGCCGACCGGTGAAAATCCCTATCTCATCATCAGCCTTGCGGGGAATCTGATCAGAATCCAATTGGATTCTCCCTATACGGTAACGAACCTTTCACTGGTCTCCGGCCTTCAGAATAACCCGAGCACGCCGCTAGGGTTCATGTGCCAGGGTGAGGACTTTCTTATCGCCCAGTCTGGTGATGCTCTCACGTTGCCGCTTTTCTGGGACGGGAACACGCTCCGAAGGTCGAACGGGATCACGACAGAAATCGACCCGGCTCAGCCGAATGTTTCCGAGCTGCCGGCATCGGGGCCGATGTGCTACTACGCTTCGCGGCTCTGGTATGCCCAGGACCGAATCTATTGCGCGGGGGACATTGCCCGTGGAGCTGCCGGTACCACTGCCTACGCGCGACGGGACTCGATTCTCAGGGTGACCGAGAACCCCCTGGCTTTCGGCGGTGACGGGTTCAGCGTTCCAACCGCGGCGGGGAATATCCGGGCCCTAACCTATCCGGCCAACATCGACACGACTCTTGGCCAAGGGCCCTTGCTCATCGGCACGCGCAAGACTGTTTACTCTCTCACCGTGCCGGTATCCCGGGCCGATTGGACAGCCGCGAACGATAACCAACCCCTGCAGGTGGTTGCTCAAATGAAGTGGGGAATGGTCAATGATCGCGGGGTAGTGCAGGCGAACGGAGACCTGTTCTATCAGACCCTCGAGCCGGCTGTGCGCTCCTTTGCCTTCGCTCGCCGCTCCTATGGGCAATGGGCCAACCTCCCGATCAGCCAGAACGTACGCCGAATCACGCGCCGGAACGACCGGGCTTTGCTCCGCTACTGCACCGGTATGAACCTGGACAACCGGATTTTCCAAAGCGGGCTCCCGTTTCAGACTCCTTACGGTGTTGTCCATAAGGTAGTGCTCGCGATGGACCTGGATCCGCTCAGCAGTCTCGAGGAGCAACTCCCGCCCATTTGGGAGGGGCACTCGGAAGGACTGAACATCCTCCAACTCTTTGAAGGTGACTTCGGAGGACTCCAGCGCGGGTTTGCCGTTGTGCTTTCCGAGGATGAAACGTCAATCGATATTTGGGAATTCTCTCGCGAGGACCTCTTCCAGAACGGGGACAATCGGATCACGTGGTCTTTCGAGAGTCCAGCCTGGACCTGGGCCGATTCCATCGGAGAACGGAACCTGAAGAAGCTTGTCGGCGGGGAAATGTACTTTGATGAGATTTTCGGGACCTCGGAAGTCACGGTAGAGTTTCGGCCAGACTCGCAGAAATGCTGGTTGCCATGGTCAAATTTCCAAGTGTGCAGCTCGAGGAACGCTGGCGAAGCGGGCACTGAACCGGAATACCCTCCGGAGGACTATGTAGCCGGATACCAGCCGCACAAGACTTTGCCGCATCCTCCGATTCCCTGCATGCCAGGAGCTGTGAGGCCGGCCAACATCGGGTTGCAGTTCCAGGTCAGAGTCACCGTAAAAGGATCATTGCGGATTCGCTCCCTAATGCTATTTGCTGAGCCGTTCGAGCGTTCGCCGTATCATGGATTGGTATGCTGAGCCACTGTTACAACAAAGTCCTGCCCTGCATCGACCCGAAAACCGGGGAAACGGTTCCGGATCCGGATTCGCCATTTCGGAATCTGAGCGCGGAGCGGCCAGACACAAACACCTTTACCGAGGTTGTGTTTGATGGTGGCAATGAAGATGACCCGAAGATTTTTGTGCGCCCAGGCTGCTTGAGTCTGTGTGTGAGTGATGTTTCCGCCGAGGAGGCCGAGGCTTGCGCTCGCCGGCAGGCAGCGATTTGCAACTACACGCCTCCGGTAGTGGTCGACCCGCCAGTTCTTCCTCCGGATGGTCCTTGGGATCCTCCTCCTGATGGTCCGGGGACTAATACTCCTGGCACTGGTAATCCTGGCACCAATCCGCCTGGAGAGGGTACGACAACGCCTCCTGATGGTCCGAAAGATCCGAATTCGGGCGGTGGAGAGTTGAAATTCAACACGCCGCAAACGTGCGTTGAGACCTGCCCGGATGGCTCGACCTTCTCGAAAACGATTCCAGCCGGCCAGTTTGTTGCCCTTACTCAGGCGCTCGCGGATGCCCAGGCTATGACCGCGGCTTGCAAGGCGGCTAAGGCGGAAAAAATCTGCATCGACGAAATGCCCGGTTCGCTCCTCGATATTTGCACCTGGACAACGGTGGAAGGGAATCTCTACATCATCGGGAACAATGCGCCTTACACTGTCACGGTGACCGGTGGCCAGCTCCCGCCCGGGCTTAATCTCCAGTCCCTCGAGGGCGGAACCGGAGTGAAGATTTCCGGAGTGCCTCAAGGCGGTGGGACGTTTGATTTCAAGATCAAGGCTGAGGACCAGCATGACCCGCCCAACTTCCAGGAGAAACAGTTTCAGATTCGAGTCCGCGGGATCTCCCAGGAAAGCGGAACCTCGATGGCCGATGGCCTGATTAACAGTCCGTACAACTACGCATTCACGGCAACCGGGCCATTTGTGGAGCCGGTTCATTGGGTGATGGGCGGGGCGCCGGAAGGTTTAACAATGGACTATTGGACCGGGGCGATTACCGGGAGTCCAACCCAACACGGCGCCTTTCTGGTATCCGTGACGGTCCAGGATGCTATGGGCCGGATTTGCGGTGGAGAGTACCATCTCTACGTTTTTGATTGCACCCTGGATACCTTCACTGCGGAGAAAACTTGGGATTTCGGCTGCAACACGGTTCAGGAAACGACCTGGGACATTCCTCCCGCGCTCTGTGCCCGTTCGATTCATTTCCTGTCTGATAACCTCGTGACCAATTGCGGAGCGGCCAACGGATGCAATCAGGTTGTCGGCTTGCAGGTGCGGATTCTGGTTCCTCCGGACTACGTTGCCGAAGCCTCTAACTGGGTGGCGGCGAATCAGGCACCATTTGATCCTTCAATGTCGCAGTTCGCCAATATCCCTGCACAGCTTGAGGCAAATGCGATGTCATACCGGGTAGTTATCAATTTCACTGGTGGCGGGGGTCCGAGTTGCTCAGGAGCAATTCAGCTCCGCGCGATCGGCTACTGATTATGAACAGACCAACATTAGGCATGCTCCGAAACAGCCGGCTCCCGGCTCTCATCGGAGAGTGTGCTGCCAATATCAATGTGCTCCGCGCGATGACCAACGAGGCCCAGGAGCGGCTCCTCATCGATCCCCTGGCGCCGGATGAAGGCTGGTGGGGCGGATGGGTCCGCATGACGTTCAACGCCACGGTGACGCAGAAGCAGGCGTACATCACCACGCCGCGGGAGGTTGCCCGCCTCGCCGGCATCAATGTTTGCAATCGGCCAGTCGCGATCCGGAACGGGTTCTATGAGTACATGGAATTCGGCACCGGGCTGAGGGACGTCGCGAGTTGCTGCAATCAGAAGTGCAGACCGATTGAGGCCTTTGAGCGCGACACGGTTCCGACCCTCAC
>Ga0137425_1000024_pt1 | contig 52735 bp, 41 predicted proteins | sample EasRivERMZT640_2_FD_102318 | JGI IMG/M metagenome (GOLD analysis project Ga0137425, IMG submission 102318) | Soil microbial communities from meander-bound floodplain in the East River, Colorado, USA - East River MetaG ERMZT640_2 | ecosystem: Environmental > Terrestrial > Soil > Floodplain ...
CCGGCCGGGTGGAAGCCAGATCTGCGATGGCCTCAACAACAACTGCCTGGCTCCGGGCTGGCCGGGGCTGGCCGGCACGAACGAGTTCGACGACGACACCGACACCTATTCGGAGTGTCTGGGGGACTGCGACGACAGCCGGGCCGCGGTCCGGCCGGGCGGTAGCCAGATCTGCGATGGTCTCAACAACAACTGCCTGGCGCCAGGCTGGCCGGGGCTGGCGGGCACGAACGAGTTCGACGACGACGCCGATTCCTACACCGAGTGCCTGGGGGACTGCGACGATGCGGTTTTCGCCACCCACCCCGGTAGCGTCGAGATCAACGACGGTAAGGACAATCAGTGCCCCGGGGGGGCCGGCTATGCCCTCGTCGACGAGATCGGGGAAACCGCCGGCTTTCCCAATCCCAACGACCCGACGCAGCTCTGCTGGCCGGTGCAGTCGGGGGCGGGGTTATACGAGACCATCCGATCGGGTGGGGCCCTCTTCCCCTCGGCCTGCATCAGCACCCTGGTAGCCTCGAATTGCCGGCAGGATTCCGGCACTCCCGCGCTGGGTCAGGCTTATTTCTACCTGATCCGCCCCGCCGGCCCCTACGTGGGCAGCTGGGGCGCGCGCTCCAGCGGGATCGAGAGAACCGGACTGTGCGGGGGCGAGGCGCTCTGCGGCGACGCGATTGATAATGATACGGACGGCCGGACGGATTGTGAGGATCCCGACTGTCTGTCCCAGGCTTCCTGCCAGGCGGCACTCTTCAGCTTCATCGATTCGGGCGGCGATGACATCGGCAGCGCGTCGCTTCTCGACTTCTTCACGGCGCACCCGGCGGCTCCAGCGGATTACCTGTTCTTCTCGCTGGAGGGACCAGCCGCGGGGAGTTTCTCGGGGTGTTTGCAGCGGGCCGACTTCTACAGAAACTCCTACGTCACCTTCGGACTGACGGGGGGAAGCGCCTCTTCGGGCGCCTGGAGCAAGTGGTACCGCACCGGATTGGCGGCCTGGGAAGGTCCCTCGACCGCTACCTACGAAAACAGCTTCGGCTCGGCTTGCGTCGAAGATTACTCCTGGTGCCTGGAGCCCATGCTGGGAGACCGGAACCTGGTGGTCCTGCCGCTGCGAGACGACCTCTGCGAGGCGGCGGATCTGGAGGAAGGATGCGGCGACGGCACCTGGCGGTTCACCCTAAGACTGGCGCCATCGCGTCTCGCAGCCTGCGGGTTCTGAAGTTCACCCACCGGCATTCCCGCGCTATCGCTAGCGCTTCCTCTCTGCCAGCGGCTCCCCGCAGACGCCCGCACCAATCCTCTCGAACATTCGATCTTTCATGTCGGAGCATGAATGATCGTCGCGGTTGCCTTGAAAGTCCCGGCTCGGCTGTCCGAGAGTTATCCAGCGATCGCCGCCCATTTGAAACCGCTCCGGGTCAGCGGCAGCTTGCTGACGCGGGTCCCGGTCGCCGCGAAGATGGCGTTGCAAACTGCCGGCAGGAGGGGGGGCAGCGCCGGCTCTCCGAGCCCCGTCGGGGAGAACTCGGTCTTGCGGAAATGCACGCCAGGCAACCGAGAGCGACACCTAGATTTCAGTGGCATCCCGATACGACTCGTTCAGTTCCTGCGCTGTCGAATCCGTACGTTCCATCACCACACGGGTTCTCGGCACGGATCAAATACCAATAGCCCGTTCCGGTCGCGGGGTTGGCCCTGGTGTCGGTATGGGGAGGTCCCGGCCCATTCGAGAGGATGCAGGCGCCGCCCGAGAGGCTGAATCCCGCCGTCAACGAGAACGTGCCCGAATCGATGTCGTAGTCGGTATCGGGGCCGATTTCCTGTGCCTGATCGTCCCAGTAGAGATCCGTCGGCGGCGCTGCAATCCAGAAATTGGTGACCTCGACCGGGAAGGACCAAACTCCCGGTTTGTGATCGTTGCAATCGATGCAACTGGCCGCACCATCACCGTCCTGGTCGGGAAAGCCCTCGTCAGCGCTACCGTTGCAATTGTCGTCGATGCCGTTGCAGACCTCGGCGGCGCCGGGGTGGACGGCAGGGTCGCCTTCGTTGCAATCCCCGCCACAACTCGTGTAGCCATCTCCATCCGAATCCAACTGGCCTCCGACTTCATGAGGGGCGTAGCGTCCGCCCGATCCGAGGCCCTCACCCCAAAACATCATGAAGCTCCCTGTCCAAACTGCCTGGCGGGAGCTTCTCGGTGACGGCGCATTGGTGGTCGAGGTGGGTGACCAGGAGTCCAAGACCGGGTCATAAAGCCCTCCCGTATCGTAGAAGGTACCGCCGCCTTGAAAATTATTGAATCCACCCCACACAACCATCCGGCTTCCGGTCCACACCGCGGCGTGATCGGCTCTCGGGGACGGGGCGCCGGCTACGGAGGTTGACACCCAGGTATCGGCCGAGGGATCGTATCGGCCTCCCGTGTCTACCCCGCTGCCCGTGGCAAATCCGCGACCGCCCCACACAATCATCTGGCTTCCCGTCCAAACTACTTGGTGCGAAATGCGCCCGGATGGCGCGTTCGTCAAGGAGGTGGGAGTCCATGAGTCCGCCACAGGATCATACTGCCCTCCTGTATTCAACAGATCTGTCTGGGCACCGCTTCCTCCCCAGATGATCATCCGGTCTCCCGTCCACACGGCTGTGTGGTTGATCCGGGCAGCGGGTGCACCGACCAAAGAAGTCGGTGTCCAGGTGTCCATCTCGGGATCGTATTGCCCCCCGCTCCCGGCAGTGAAAAAGAAATATGAACAACTCCAGACGATCATGCGGCTGCCGGTCCAGACGGATGTGCAGCCAGTCCGGCCGGGGGGGGTATTGATTGTCGAGGTCGGCTCCCAGGTATCGGCCACGGGATCGTAGCGCCCACCCGAGCCGTCTGCGCCCCCCGAGGTCCCACCCCAGACGACCATCACGCTCCCGCTCCAGATCGCGGTGTGTTGGAATCTCGGAGCTGGGGCGTTGAGCAAAGAGGTAGGCGTCCAGGCGTCAGTCAAAGGGTCGTAGCGACCCCCCGTGTTCACCCCGGGGCCATTCGCCCCGTGACCGCCCCATACCACCATCAAGTTGCCGGTCCAGACAATCGACTCATGAACTCGGTACGATGGTTGTCCTGTCGACGCGGTCGGAGTCCAGGAGTCAGAAGCGGGATCGTACCGACCTCCGGTATCCAAGGAATTCGATGCGCTGGAGGATCCGGCGCTGGAGGATCCGCCCCAAACCACCATCAGACTACCCGTCCAGATCGCGGTGTGACCTGCCCGGGCTTCGGGAGCATTGAGGGTGGATGTGGCGCTCCAGGTATCCGTGGCAGGGTCATACTGCCCTCCGGAAGCGAAAAAGCCTCCCCAGACGATCATCCGATTACCGGTCCACACGGCTGAATGGCTCGCCCTGGGAGACGGCGCGTTGACCATGGACGTGGGGGTCCACTGGTCCGTGGTCGGATCATATTGCGCCCCCGTGTCGGTGGGGCTATCAACAAAATTGATGCTTCCACCCCAGATGACCATGCGGTCTCCGGTCCAAACCGCTGTGTGAAGCGCTCTCGCCGCAGGGGCGTTCACTGTCGAAGACGGCGCCTGAGTGTCGGTGATCGGATTGTAACGGACGCCTGTGTTGAGAGGAACGTTTCTCATCCCGTTGAAAAAGTATCCTCCCCAGACGATGACCTGGGTACCGGTCCAGACGGCAGACACTCCCTGAGTTGGACTGTTGGCCATGCCGGAAGTAGGAAGCCACGTGTCCGACGAAGGATCGTAGCGGCCCCCAGTGCCAGTCGGAGACCCGCGCCAGACCACCATCAGACTTCCCGTCCACACCGCTACGTGGTTCTCTCTTCCCGCGGGAGCATTGACTGTCGAAGTCGGTGTCCAGGAATCGGTAACGGGGTCATATTGACCTCCGGTATTCGGCCAGGCTCCGGCAAAGGTGGGCCCTCCAACCCCACCCCAGACAATCATCCGACTTCCAGTCCAGACGGCGGTGTGCCCTGCACGGGCCGACGGCGCCTGGAAGGACGAAACGGGCGTCCAGATATCAGTCAGCGGATCGTAGCGGGCACCCAGATTCGTAGAATCGGAGGGAATTCCGCCCCAGACGATCACCAGGTTTCCCGTCCAGACCATGCTGTGGCGACTCTCCGGGCGAGGCAACCCCTGAAGGATTCCGTTGTCCCAAGTGTCTGAAGGTATGCAGGAGCCGGGGGAGAGGGTTGAGGTAGAGGCGAAAGAGAACGGAAGATTCTCGATCAGAGTCGTGGAGGGAGATGCCACAGCTCTCACATCGCTGATGTCCAAGCGTCTCGTGTTCTCGCGCCACCAGTCCTCCCAAGTCTTCTTCGGAAACGTGTAGGTTGCGATGAGGGCGCGCCCGGCCTCCTCTTTCAGAGTCGCCCGAAAGACAAAGCTCTGCGCCTCTTCCGAGACATGACTGATGTCACCCGGTCGGCTCGGTGCGAGGCTTCGCCAGCGCTCGAACTCCGCGGTGCGCAGCTCCAGCCGCTTAGGATCGCTCGGAAGGTGGAGTGCTGCGGGGTTCCCTACATCGAGGACTCGCTGGCCCAATGTATCCTCGGAGTGGAGGATCTCTACGAGGGTGCGGTGAGAGTCGCGGGAATCGAGGCCAATTCTCCCGCTGGTCAAATCGCGGCGAAGGTTTTCCGCATCTCTGCGGGCTTGCCCTTGGATTCGCTCGTCGCTCGAAAGAAAGTTTCTAGAGAGACGCTCCACCAGAATCGGCCGGGCGAAGCACTCCTGAATCAGGAATGCGTCGTTCCCGAGTGCGGCGTAGATTTTCTGCAGGCGTTCGGGGAAGCGGGTGCTTCGGGAAATCCGCTCCAGCTCGGCTTTCAGCCCTTCAGCGGTGACCGGAGTGTGCCAGATCCTTTCCAGGGCTACCGACTGCTGGAGGTAGGTCCGCACCTTCTTTTCAAGGACCCCCGTGGGGACGGCCTCGTCGAACGCTTTGGTGGCCCCGAGCTGGTGAGCGAAATAGACTTTCTCAATGGCGCGCTGGGCCTCGACACGCTCCCTGAAGCCGATATCACGGGCCTCGGAAGTGTGGGAGCCAATGAGCAGTATGCTGGTAACAGCGAGACAGCTGCCGAGACGTGCTTTCATGGTTCCCCCCCTCCAGTGATGCGCGTGCAGGCAGGTGGGGAAATCGACGACGCGACATTCCCACCTACGTAGACGGGTTCTGCGGTTAGTGCCATGGTTTTGGCAAGATAGAGAGCGTCGCGCGGCCGCTCCGCTCGTGAGCCAAGAGGACACTCGGATGTCAGAAACACTAGCACAAACTCGGGCCCCGGCTCAATGCTGTGTGGCCTGGATATCGGCAAGAACCCGGAACGCAAAAAGGGCGACCCTAAGGTCGCCACATCAAGCGATCGCCGCCCAGTTGAAACCGCTCCGGCTCAGCGGCAATCTGCGGACGCGGGTCCCGGTCGCGGCGAAGATGGCGTTGCAAACTGCCGGCAGGAGGGGGGGCAGCGCCGGCTCTCCGAGTCCCGTCGGAGAGAACTCGGTCTTGCGGAAATGCACTTCGATCTCGGGGGGCGCCTCCGAGATTCGGAGAAGGGGAAAGTCGTCGAAATTGCCCTGTTGCGTCCGACCGCGGTCTATGGTGATTTCGCATCCCATCAGGTAGCTGAGACCCTCGATGACCGAACCCTGCACCTGGTTCAGCGCGCTGCTGGGGTTGATGACCTGACTGCCGATATCGCCAGCCACCCACACCTTCTCGACCTTGAGACGATTCCCTTCACCTACGCGCACTCTGGCCACTTCGGCGAAGTACCCGAGATGGCTGAAGTGGAAGGCGACGCCCATTCCGGACCCCTTCGAGGACTTGAAGTCGCTCCAGCCGGACTTGTCGCGCACCAGCTCGAGCACCCCACGCATGCGCCCGGCGTCGAATTGGGCCGCCGGCGCCCGGGCCCGACCCTCTTCCGAGAAGGCCAGCGGCTGATTTTCGAGCAGCGATAAACGGAACTTGAGCGGGTCCTTCCCGGCGGCGCGTGCGAGCTCGTCGAGGAAGGACTGCATAACGAAGGCGATGCCGTTGCTTCCCGGGGCGCGCAGCGCCCCCGTGGGCACACCCAGCGGCATCACCGAAGCCTGGAGAGCGTAGTTGGGGACGAAGCGGGCGGGGAACTCATCGGCGCTGATGCCCGCGGAAGGAGCGAAACTGTCACCGCTGCCGAAGCTGACGAAGTGATTGCGCCAGGCGATCAGCCCGCCGGAGGCGTCAACTCCCGCTTTGAGGTAATGGAAACCCGCGGGACGGTAAAAGTCGTGGCGCATGTCGTCTTCCCGGGTCCAGAGCAGCTTCACCGGGGTGCCCACGACCTTGGCGATCCAGGCTGCCTGGATCATGTAGTCGTTGTTCAGCCTCCGCCCGAATCCCCCTCCGATGCGCGTCAGGTGGATGGTGATGTCCTTGGGCGAGAGGCCGAGCGTCTTTGCCACCATCGGCAATCCGCGCTGGGGAGTTTGCGTAGGGGCCCAGATTTCCAGCTTGCCGTCCTTGAAGTGCGCCGTGCAGTTCTGGGGCTCCATGGGGGCATGAGCCAGGAACGGATAGAAGTAGGCGGCCTCGACTACCTTCGCCGCCCCCTTGAGGGCTTGTTCCGGATCGCCGTCCCGCCGGAGGGTGCGCTGCGGAGGCTTGGCCGACAGCTCGTCCGCCTGTTTCGTGAAGCCGTCACTGCTTTGCGCGGCGGTCGGGCCCTCGTTCCAAGTCACTTGAAGCTTCTCCCGCGCCGAATTGGCCAGCCACCAGTTGTCGGCGACGATGGCGACGCCGCTTGCCAGGCTCATCAGGTCGTTGTCGCCCTCGACCACGAAGGCGTGGCGCACTCCCGGCAGCTTCCTGACCGCTTCGAGGTTCGCTTTCTCCACCTTCCCGCCGAACACCGGGCACTGCTCGAAGACGGCATACAGCATCCCCGGCAGGGTCAAATCGATTCCAAACAGCGGCTTGCCCGTGACGATCGCGCGGTTGTCCACCCCGGGCAGCGGCCGGCCGATGATCTTGAAATCCTTCGCATCTTTCAGCCGCACACTGTTCAGGTCCGGTGGCGTAAGAGCTGCGGCCTTCGCAGCCAGCTCTCCGTAGCCGAGGGAGCGCTTGTTGGGGCCATAGACGCGGCCGGCCGAAGTGGAGCAAGCGCTCTCAGAAACCTGAAAGGACTGTGCCGCCGCGGACACCAGCATCTGGCGCGCAGCCGCACCCACGCGCCGCAGGGAATCCCAATTGAGGGGAGTCGCCCGGCTGCCGCCGGCGAACTGCGTGCCGTACTTCGCTTCGTCCACGTCCGCCTGCTCAATCCGGACGTCCTTCCAATCGGCATCCAGTTCCTCCGCGATCAGCATGGGCAGCATCGTCTTCACTCCCTGGCCGACTTCGGGATTCTTCGCCATGATCGTCACCGTACCGTTGGAGTCGATCCGGACGAAGGCCGCGGGCGAAAGCGCCGAAGCCTCCTGGCTGAAGGCTAGTGGTTCCAGGTAGAGAGTGAGCAGGTAGCCGCCTCCCGCCAAGGCGCTTACCTTCAGGAAGGAGCGACGAGTGATTTGCAGGGTCGTCATGGCTTCTCCTGTGCCTTCCCCTTGGCGGGCTGTGTGGCGGCGCCCGTCGCCGTCGCGGACTTCGCGCCCTTCACGGAGAGCGCCGCGGCGCGGCGAATCGCCTCGCGAATTCGCAGATAGGTGCCACAGCGGCAGAGGTTGCCGTCCATGGCCTGGTGAATCTGGGCATCGGTGGGCCGCGGATTCGCCGCGAGCAGTGCCGCCGCGGACATGATCTGTCCCGCCTGGCAGTAGCCGCACTGGGGTACGTCGATCTCCTGCCAGGCCAACTGCACCGGATGGGAGCCATCCGACGAGAGACCCTCGATCGTGGTGAGCTTCTTGCCGGCGACGCTGGAGACATCGGTGACGCACGAGCGCGCGGCCACCCCGTCGATGTGAACCGTGCAGGCGCCGCAAAGCGACATGCCGCAGCCGAACTTCGTTCCAGGGAGGTTCAGGACGTCCCGGAGCACCCACAAGAGAGGCATACTGCCGGGTACATCGACTCTGGCGGGGCGCCCGTTGACGACGAATTCGAAGGGCATGGTCTCAGCTCCACGAAAAAGGGTGGAAGGATGAAACGGTCGTCGGACCGGCTCGGCGAATTATCATATGCGTCTGATGACGACGGGCCAAGTTCCGGGATTCATGCCCTTGAACCGGTGGCCGGAAGCGATTGGACTCATCAGGTGATAAACCGAGTTGCGTAGACCGATACGATCCTCCGGTCGGACAGTCCGCGTTGGAGACTTTCCAGGGTTGATACGCCAGCTGCCAAGGCGAATCGGTTCACCAGATGCCGGTAGAGTTCGAGTAGGGGAGGGGTGGGTCAAGACTCCCGGAATCCTAACTTGAACTCGCCAAGCAAGTTACCGGCCATCACAACGGGATCCGCTGTTGCTGGTAGCTCTCGCGAGATGTCGAGGCCAAGTTGTTCAATACGCACTGGATTATCTAGCAGATCAAGAATAAAACTGCGCGTTGCTGGAGCGGCTATACGTCCCGCATCCACACCGAGCAGCCGCGCACCAGCAAGATCAAAATCGTAGTTCGTCTTCTCAAGCACCTGAATGTCTGCCTCGAATAATCGATCCTCATTGACGGCTGCGTACTGCTGGAGCAACGTAGCTAGATCGGTCGCGTCCCGACGATTAGTTGCCCCACGGTCGGCCCAGGCGAGAAGTTTAAGTATCGCGAGTCCAGGCAACGATGCGACATGAACTACAAGGCCAGGCTCGACCTCTACTAAGACCGCGGAGGAGAACGCCTCCTCAAACCCAGCGACGTTCATGACCTCCGATCCATCCGGCGCCCAGGCGATCTCTTTCGGGTGCCGTTCGACGCCCCCAAATGGAATGAGATCGAGCGGATAGGGCGTTCCTTTCGGGATGGGGCGATGGTAGAGTCTTTGAGCCCTTCTCTCGTCCCGAATGAAATCGCCCGAAGCTGTAAGGTTCGCCTTGACGGCCTCGAACTGAGCCCAACCCTCCACGACGATTCCGAGATCCACATCCCGGGTCGCCCGACCTATCTTGAGACCGAAGACGCCGGTCAGAAGGATATCCCGCGCCGTGGCCCCTACCACGAAGTAGTCGATTGCTTGGTCTAGCGCAACCCGATCTACGTGCCGCAGCACCTGTAGCGTCAATGGGTCAATAGGACGATCAGGCGGGATGCGGAGCATGGTCCATATACTCATTCCTGATCCGCTTCGCTATCTCGAGATTGCGGGGATCGAGCGTGGCCATGAGGTCTGCGTAAGCGAGGAGTGGTGGTACGAGGTTACTTTTCTCGTTTGCCGGTAGATTCCAGAATTTGTCTAGGATTTCGACGTTGCCTCTTTGATCTGCTCTCAGCCGATGTCTCTGCACGATCCGGGTGATAACTTCGCGTCCCCCTGCAGGATCCATGTAAATCGTGCACGTTGCCGGTTTGAGATGGCCGGTGAGCTTGTGCCCTGCAACCTCTCCACCCCAGAACGCCCCCTCTGGCAGTTGGGCTTGTTCCCAGAATCCCAAATCTGGTGCCTGAAACCGGCGGGGGTTGAGCTTAGGGCGCAGCTTGACTGGGTAGTTGGTGACCCACTCCTCGAGGAGTCGCCCAGTTTCCAGCAAGCGGCGATTACGCGTCCGTTTGCCGCCCGTGATGTAGCCCCTGTGTCGGAGATCGAAAAACACCCAGCCGACTGCCCCAAGCGCGACACCCGCGACAGCAACGATTTCTCGATACGGCGCGTTGACGAGTTCTGGCTTGCAGAGTAGGGCGAAGATTACTCGTAATGCAGTTGCGGTGCCCCCGCTTCGGGCCTGAATCACGGTTCCCACCTGCCCGTTCAGGCGCTCGCCGCGGATCAGGACGTACAGACCGGGAGCACGGAGGTAAGCATTCCCGGCTGTGTCGATGAACTGCAAGTTGAGCTTTTCCCTGCAGTAGTTTGCGAGTTCAGTCGTGAGGTAGGGTGCGATTAGCAAACCCTGTTCGCCGAACGGCTCGAGCTGCTGTTTTACATTGGCGAGGGCTACCGCGCGGTCAATTGTTTTCAGTTCGGCCAGGAATCGAAATCGCTTTCCCTCGCCCTTTATTTCAATGGTCGCGTCCGGACGGGCGCCATGCCGCACTTTAGGCTCCCTGGCTAGAACTGTAGCGGTCAAACCGGTGGTGCGCCTCAAGGCTGCTAGCGCATCCCTTAGGATATTGCCTTCTCCCTCGCGCCGATGCGTCGCCCAGTTCATGGATCCTTCCTTTCGTTCAATCTACCTGAATGTTCACGTTACGTGAACAGAACAAGTATAAGAACAGTACGCTTACTCGTTCAACTAATCTAAATGTACACGTAACGTGAACAAATGTCAAATGTGAACAAATTAGCCACACCTGCGGCCACTGAACCGCGCTGGAAAAGTGCCTTTATGCGGCATCCCTCCTCCCGAAAGGTCGGTTTATGCGGCATCCAACCCCCGAGAAAAGCCTCTCATGCGGCATCGATTTTGGTAGAAACCGCCCCTGCCGCTTGCGTATGCAACACCCCTAATCGATGGAAGCCGCGCCCATCGAAGTGCAATCGCATCAAGCCGCAATGATGAGCCATACACGAAGATCACGAACCTTCCAACGGAAGGCGCGCCTTCACCGCCTGGAACACCTTGTCGAGATTTGGGTACCAAAGGCGGCTTGTGCTCACGACCTCTTGGCCTTCAACGAACACGCTGAACTGGCCAAGCCCTCCTTGGACGGTCTCCACCTGGGCGTTGCATTCGTTTCTTAACCTGGCAGCCAAACTGGCGGCCATTGACCGCTTGATCGGTCAAACGAGGCAATAATGAACTTCCACCTTCTTCATGGTCACTGTCTCCCAGGGGGTGCAAACGGCGGATCGGCGCCGCAACTTTGATTACGTTCTTTCAAGATCGTCCAGGCAATTCATCAGTTCCGCCCGTTCATCTCCAAACATTCGGCGAGCGTAGGCTCGACCACTGCGATAGGCCCATACCAGGAAAGCAAAGCCGCAAACCAGCGTGGCCGCCGAAATCCAGCTTTCCCCGTAACGCCACAAGACGAATCCTTCGACCGAGGCAACTCCCACGATCACGCAGATCATGTAGCTGGCCAGATAGAAGCGGGCCGTCGAATGAATGGCGGCGACCAGCGCGGCTAGTGATTCCTTCAAAGTGCCGCCAAGAGGCAGCGTCCGGAGCCGGTACTCCTTATAGGCGAGAGCGCCGATGATCGATCCCAGCGCTGTGAAGACGACGAGGCTTGTGATGATCGCCCGAAGCGTCAGGCCGCGAGTCGAAAAGAGCATGGCCACGGGGATCACAATCAGGCCCACATAGCTGTAGCTTTCCACCCTCACCCTATTCATGGTTCGTTGCTTGATGTCGGCTGTTCGCGACCGAATCAGCCCCATGAGCTCCTCCTTGCCGATGGGATGCATCTCATGCGATTCCAGCGGTTCCTGCCACAGCCGTTTCAAAGCATCCAGATCGGTCATTCCAGTTCCTTGGCGAAGCTTTGGAGCTTGACCCTGATGCGGCTCAGCTTGACGCCGACATTGCGCTCGGAGAGCCCGAGAATATTCGCGAGGTCTTTGTAGCTCAGATCTTCGAGATAGAGCAGAACGAGAGTGCGCTCCACTTGGTTCAGCCTCCGGATCATGCGATGCAACAGGTCAATTCTCCCTGCCTCGCCACCTCTCGGGTCGGGCGACGGCACCTGCGCAAGATCCTCCTCCATCGCGACGTTCCTGTCAGGTTTCGTCTTCTTTCGCAGCGCGCTAATCGCCGTGTTGCACGCCACGCGGTACACCCAGGTCTCCCTTGAAGATTCTCCCCGGAAAGAGGGATAGCTCCTCCAAAGCTGATAGACCGTTTCCTGAAACAGGTCTTCGCGGTCCTCTGGGCTGTCGGCGTACATTCTGCACACTCGGCGAAGAACGGGCTGATAGCGATTCAGGAAATCCAGAAACTCTTGTTCCATCCCCTCCGGCCTCGCGTCCTCGCTGTTCATCGGTTGTTTAGTCGCACACGAGGATGAAAACCTACATGTAGAAGGGAATTACCTGAAATATGAAAGGGCGCCCCACGGGTCGCCCCTTTAGATCCGTCGATGATGCGGCGGCGACTATGTTGGTGGCGGGGGGTCGCCTCAGGCTCCATTCAACTGATTGCCACGCATGTAGTTCCTGGTTGGATCGTCCCTCGTGATGGGTCGTGGCTTGCTAGCTTGGGCTTGAATTCCCTGCCTTAACGGGACGACAATGCCCCGAGTTGACTGCCCAATCCTGACGAGGTTGACACAGTACCCCACTATCGGACGACCAAAATCCAGCTTATCGCTTCTATCCGCCTAGGAGGGCTTCAATGCTCTTGAAAATCCTCATTGGTGTTGCGGGTGTCTTGGTCCTTTTCGTAGCGGTGGTGGCCACACGGCCGTCCGCCTATCACGTCGAGCGCAAGCTCGAGGTCGCTGCTCCAGCCGATCTCGTGTTCGGCGTTCTCAACGACCTCCATCAGTTTGCGGGTGTCTTGGTCCTTTTCGGGACGTCGTGGGAGAAGCTCGATCCCAACATGCAGAAGACCTTCGAAGGCCCCGCGGCGGGCGTCGGTCAGTCGTATGCGTGGAGCGGCAAAGAAGTCGGCCGGGGCAAGATGACGATCGAAGAGAGCGTCCCTGGCCAGAAGGTGGGCATCAAGCTCGAGTTTGTGAAGCCGATGGCGTCTACGGCAACTTGTGCGCTCACCCTCGCGGGCATGCCGACCGGCTCGTTCGTGACGTGGTCGATGGATGGGAACCACAACTTCCTAGGCAAAGCCTTCGGCATGTTCATGGACATGGACAAGATGCTCGGCACCGACATCGAGAAGGGGCTGGCCCTGCTGAAGAACGTCGCCGAGGACAAGCAGGTAGCAATCGCGGCCGCTGGCGCGGCTCAGGCTGACGCCGACAAGGCCGCCGCCGAAGAGGCTGCGAAGACTGCCGCTGCCACACCCGTCAAGGGCAAGAAGAAGTAGTTAATTCGTTATTCTCGGGCGTGAGCCCCTTGGACTTGCCGCCGTCCGCAAGGTGCGAGCCCTTCAGCGCCAGTTCACACGCGCTGGTGAGGATTGAAAAAGTTCATGTAGACCTTGCCAGCATGACGACCTGCAAACTCGCGCGTAGCGTGCGTTTCGGGCAGGCCATCTCGCAGCCTGCCACGAACCGGCCCCTGCCGCTTGCGCAAGCAACACCCGAAAAAGCTCTTCGCGAATCTCTCGACCAGGATGGGTCGCGCGAGGCACGAACGACAGGTGGAAGGGATGGCGGCTCGCGGGAGTGCTTACGTCCGCATGGCTTACTCCGCGAAGGTGTCGCAGCTCTCCGGACGCCCCGATTCGAGTCCGCGCCGGAACCATGCCACACGCTGTCTCGAGGAGCCATGGGTAAAGGAATCGGGGTTGATTGTCCCGCTTCCCATACGCTGCAGCCGATCGTCACCGATGGCCGCCGCCGCGTTGAGACCCTCCTCCACGTCGCCCTGCTCCAGCATGTCGCGTCGCTCGGTGGAATGGGCCCAGACACCCGCGTAGCAATCGGCCTGCAACTCCAGCCGCACCGAGAGCTCGTTGGCTCGGTCCGGCTGTGAGCGCTGCGCGCGCTGTACCTGGTCGCTGATGCCGAGAATATTCTGTACGTGGTGACCGATTTCGTGGGTGATGACATACGCCTGGGCAAAATCCCCGGGAGCGCCGAAGCGCTCGCGCAGCTCGCTGTAGAAACCGAGATCAATGTACAGTTTGCCGTCTTCCGGACAGTAGAACGGTCCCGTGGCCGACTCCGCGAAGCCACAAGCCGACTCCACCGCGTCCCGGAACAGGACGACGTGGGCGTCTTCGTACCGCTGACCCGATTCGGACAGCAGCTGCCCCCAGACGGCCTGGGCGTCGTCGAGCACGAAGGAGACGAACTGCACCATCGGCTCCTCTTGCGGATCGTCCACCGGCACCGCCTGACCGGACGGCTCCGAGCCAGGCAACGGCACACCGCCATCGGAGGAGAGAAGGCCGAGAAAATCGGTTTTGAAGATGAAGCTCAGGACCACGAGCACCAGGATGCCGCCCAGACCGAGCCCGCCAAGGTCGCGAATCGGGAGGCGCGGCCCGGCGCTCTCTCCACGGCGATCCTCGAGGTTCTCGCTGCGGCGCCCCGGAATCCAGCGCATCAGAGCCTCGCTTCCAGAAGGAAGTCGCGGCGCCGATCGCTTCTCCGGTGTCTTTCAGTCTGACCTCGGGAAATGACTACAACCCTCACGAAACCTGTCCTCCTGAAGCGGGCATGATCGGCCGATGGCATTGTCACCCCAGGAGGAGAAGAATTTCAAGGACGGAAGTAGAGTAAGTGCCGCGGGGTCGGCGCCTTTCGCGACGACCTGGCCGGGTTTCAGCGCGAGGTCGACATTGACCAAGCTCAACGTAGTGGAGCATCTAGAGGATCCGCTAGAATCATCGAAAGCCGCGCCCATCAAGGAAGAGGTGGCAATCTGCTCGCCTGGACAGGTGAACTGAGGCGCGATTTTGGAGCCAAAAACTGCCGCTTGCCTGCCGCATGAAAGCCGGAAGACCGCTCGAAAATGTCGCGTGTTTGTCGGGATTTTGCGGATTTTGTGAGTTTTGTCACGAAACCTGAACGCAAAAAGGGCGACCATCAGGTCGCCCTTTTCGTTGCGCCGGTTGCCCGGCTTTATGTTGGTAGCGGGGGCCCGGCTTAGGCTGCAATCAACCGATTGCGCCCCATGCACTTAGGAGCTTGGATCGCCTCGGACGATCGCAAGTCGTGGGTTGCAAGCTCGGGCGCGCCTTAGGCTCCATTCAACTGATTGCGCCGCTTGTAGTTCCTCGATAGATCGTTCCAACCGAATAGGAAGTCGTGGCTTGCAAGCTTGAGCCAGCCTAAGGCTCCGACAACTGCGGGTCGTTGCTTGCAAGCTTGGGCCAGCCTCAGGCTCGATTCAACTGATTGCCCCGCTTGCAGTTCTCGGTTGGATCTTGCCTACCCGATAGCGAGTCGTGGCTTGCAAATTTGGGCGCGTGACGGAAGCAGCTTTCAGGGGCAGGCTTGGCTTAGCCGCTCGGAACCATTGCTTTGAAATCCATATGTTCCCACCCCACAGGAGTTCCGACCTCTGACAAGATACCTGAAGCCATGGCTCAAGGATGGGAGAGCGGCATCAGATATGTTTGTTTGTGACACGATTGCCGCGAGACAGACTTCGGATGGTCCGGATCCGACAGGGAGTTCCTCGAGGTCTCCACGCACCACGTCGTAGGAGGCACTGCTTCCGGCCGTGACGTCCGCTGAACAAAACCAAGATACGTTCGAACTGTCACTGTTCGCTCCGACCAGGAGCCCTCCCACTTCGCGCGGTATAGCGAAGGTCGTAGCGTCCGATGGGGAACAGTCGCAACCGTCACCTGCCCTATCCCCGTCGGCATCCTCTTGGCCCGGGTTGGGGAAGCTGCGGCAGTTATCCTGAAAATCAGCAACACCGTCCCCGTCAGCGTCCCCTTTGCAAATGCCCACCGAGCGTGCCTGAACGATCGCCTGGATCTCGCAAGCCGAGAGAGCGCGACTGTAGATGCGCGGTTCATCGATGAAACCGTCGAAATCCCGGGCGGCGAACCCCAAATCGGGCTCATCATTTCCAATCCATAGCTCCCTGTCCGAGGAGGGAATTGCCTGGGAGAAGGAAGCCGCAGCTACTTCAAGACCGTTCACATAGAGGCGTTCGGTCAGCCCGTCGTATGTACAGGCGACATGCGACCACTGATTTAGATGAACGATTCCCCCTAAGGTCGTCGGATTTCCGAACGGAGCGATGTTGCAATGTGCCTGTCCCGTATCCGTCACCGTGAGCGCATACTGGACGTTTACAATGTTGTTGAGAAGGCGATTGATCACTCGTGGGTATGGATTTGGAAAGCTGAGCGGCTTGACCCACGCTTCGAGCGTGAGTTGCTGGGGATTGGGACCTGAGGACATGCGCACACCAGATCTCTGGGCTGCGGAAAGCAAAAATGCCTGATCGACCAATCCGGGCGAGAAGTTCGCCCCATTGACGAGCGTGCCATCGTTTCCTGAAACGAGGTCGTTTGCCATCCCATCTGCCGGCCACCAGTTGACAGCTCCAGAAGGAATCTGAATGCAGCTCTCGCGATTACAACCGGTGGCATGCGCGTTGTGACGAACATATTCCCACTCGGAGGTACCGAACGCGAAGCTCGATCCTTCGCCCCACATGACACGGGGCTCCGGTCCGTGGTCGTTCTCTCCAGCATAGGTCTGGCCCGACAGGATCAGCGCGCCATCGTAGAAAACGGATACGGAGCCCGCTGCCGCAATTTCGATTCGGTAGGTGTGGAGTGCTCCATCGGGGGCGACCGCAGCGGAAATGAAGCTATCGCACTGAGAGTTTTCTCCAGTCATCAATAAGATTTCGTCCACTCCAACTGCAACAATGGTCCCAAGGTTGGGTGCAGTGGTGACGTTCAGCATTACAGCCCTCCTGCCGGTTCCACATCCAGGGCACGACGAGCTCGAACCCACGCGGAATCGAAACTCAGCGACGAAAGGGTCTGGAATGGTGATACCTGTCTGCCGATAGAATTGATTTTGCGAACAGCTGCTCGTACCTAGGATCATCAATCCGTTGGAAATCACGGGAGTTCCTGCGAAATTTTCCCATGGCGGACAGGATTCGTTTGGGCGAAGGCCGGAGGTGGCGTCCCAGGTCTGGTTGTACTCGACGGCAGGAGTAGGCGAGGCGGATCCTATGACAGAAGCTAGGAATAAGAAAAGGTAAATTCCAAGGCGGTCGATCTGCTCGCATTTGCTAATGTCTGTTAAGGACATTGATCTCTCCGATTCGAGTGGTTGACGGTTTCTTAAGCGGCATGACAGTAAATTGTCCACGGTTCTGGTAGCCTTAGCATAGCCGCGGCCTGCGTCTGCAAAGGCTCGCAGCCTTCGCCATGCACTTCCTGATGCATTCGTTCGGGCAGGGAGAGGGTGACCGCCGCGCGCGTAAACAGAATAGACATGGGGTTTCGATATGCGACGGTACTCATTCCTGTGTCCCATCTTGCCTCTGCCTCGATGACCCACGGGTTTGGGTTCGCGATTACTACACCAGCTGCGTGTAAAAGAGACCCTCCGCGTCAGCGCTCGTGGAGAGCGTCAAAACGCCACCGCTGAGCTGTGGCGATCCTAGGCTTGCTGTGTCTAGGAGAATCCAGCCCGCGCAGTCATCGGTGGCGTTTAGGCCTGACGCTGCGGTCCAGGTCGAGTTGTGATCTTCCACCTGCCCCAATGTCCGATTCAAACCGAGCGCCAGATCCACGAGGGGTGCAAGCCTTTTCACTTTTTCCTCCCTTCAAGCAGTAGGCGCCACTTCGAAGTTTTTGTAATCACTATCAGTCTCAGTGTAGGAACTCCCCAAAGTCATGACCCTCAGGGCCAGGCAATAGTGGCGATGGAGTGCTCCACGGATCTGTGCGAACAGTAGACGTGCCCAGGAGTCAGCGCTGGCTCGAACAGGAAACGGGAATGGCCTCAGAATTGAAAAAGTGGGCCCAGTCCGTGATGAACCCCTGAACAAATCTCGTCTGGTCCTTTTCAACGTCCGTCAGGCGGAGGGTCCAATCGATACCGGAAAGCGTATATCGTTGTTCAGGCTGGTTCCAGACGTATTTTTTGGTGGCCTGGTAAAACAGAATGTGAGTATCGCCATGTTCCTTAGCGTGCTCGGTGATCTCCTCCCGTTCCTCGTTCGTGAGATTGGATTCCACGTCCTCCCAAACATCGAACTCCATCGATTTGTTGCGGTTCACTTTTTCCTTGCGCTGGTTCTCCAACTGCTTGACCAGAATCGGCACCAGCGAGCTCCAGTCACCCTCGATCGGGTCAGGGCACTCCGGGTGTTGGTAGAAGAGTCCCTGGGATACCAGCAAGACCTTAGAGCGCTGGGGCAGGGAGTCGACCACCTGTTCGAGGGGGCTGCGAGCCATCGCTGGAGACGGAATTATCGCTGGAATCATTAGAGCACTGGCAAGGACAACATCCGAGAGTGTAATTCTCATGGTCGTTTCCTCCTATGTGGATTAATGGGAATTGTTAGACCGCTTGTTTCGTTTCTCTGCGAGCCCCGTCGAGTGGGTAGATGCGGAACCAGTATCTTGCCCGCGGATGCCCAGGGCCGCCTGCAACTCGCCTGAAACCGTTCTCGTAAACTGTCGCCATTGGCCCCATAGGAGCTCGTGGGCGTCCGGTATGGGCCCCCTGCGCCGAAACGGGACCCCCGCCAGCGGCTGCGTTACAGTTGGGCTGTCTGTGAGAGAGCCTTGCGGGCATTCTCGAAGCCGGGATGCATCAGTTTCTGCCTCGGCATATTTAGAGGTCTTGTTACTACGCAGTCTCTTCTGGCGGGACAGGAGTGTGGTCATCTTATTCACGTCGTACACGAAGAAGTGCACCTCGAGTTCGGCTTCGGCGGTAACTTCGTGAAGAACGAATGGCGATTCTTCATAGTTGCAGCGGTAGAAGGTCACCAGACGGGGCCAGACACGGCCGAAAGCGTCGACATACTGGCCCACGTAGGAGTCGCACTGTCCGGTGCACGCCGTCCGGCGTTCGTCCCTGTCATCCACGTCATGGTTGAAGCGCGTAACTTCCACGCCGACCGAATAGTCTGCCCGGAGCTTGCTCTCACACTTGTGCCTGGCCTCCGACGCGCTCCAGTCGCTGTGATTGCGCCAAAACTCCTGGCACAGGAGGGTAACCCGGTGCTCGGGAACGAGTGAGAACCCAGAGCCCAGCTCTTCCTCCAGGCTTTCTGCCAGCTTCGAGAGTGCGCTGTCCCAACCGAACTCCTCAGAATCGTTGCCCTCATTGGTCACCGGGAAGAGGATGACCTTCTTTGTCTCTGCGCTGGCAAGCGAGAAGCAAGCGATTGTTAAGATTGGAAGTGCTAGCAGTTTGATCAGGCCTCTTGAGTCTTTCATGGCTAATTTCCTCCGAGGGAGATTGGCGGAATCTTCCACACTCCGTCGAGGTGCTCCCGGAACTGGGAGGAGGCCAGGGCTATGGGGATCCACACCGGTTTGGATCGGACACGGTAGGTAACAATGTCCTCGTTCCCTTGCCGCTTGATGCTGAGATTAAGGTTCTCGTAGGCCTGGACGGAGACGTGTCTTACGATCTTCCCATCCATCTTGACCTGGAAGGAGTGATCGAGTTCCTGGCGGAAATAGTTCTCGCGCTCAAGACGCTCTTTTAGCTGGGTGTCCGTGAGGTTATGGAATCTCTGTTTGTAATTCGCGCCGCCGCCAAAGATCTTGAAGACACTCACTTTGGCGCCCGTATCGATATCACGATCTTTCTCTTGCCTCAGGGCATTGCTGTAATCGCGGAAATATTTGTTACTAAAATCAGTCTTGGACAGGTTTTTCACGTCAGCTGCAAAAGTTGTGATGACGTCGGGCTGGAGATTCTCGCTTTTGAGGTCGATCTTGTATGGAGCGAGCATTCCCTGGAGCTCTTTTACGTCCACAAATGTCTCGGTGGCCCCATCGAGGAGCGAACGGGCGATATCGCGGGTCAGATCCAGAAAGGCGCCGCCATCGACGTCCTCGTACTCTTGCCAAAGCGTGGCTTTCATCTCCCTTGCCACCGTCATCCCTGCATCGAATGCCTGCGATGCCAGGATGGTCCTTCCTTCCGCAATCTGCTTGAATTCGGCGAATCCCTTGCTGGAGGCGACGTTATTCCAAGTTACGTTTACCGCACTGAGTCGGGCTTCGGACGTGGGGATCTGGTAGCTCAGGGTCAGGGTCTCAGCCCCGTTGCGGAAACGCTTGACGAACTCCCTGGCCAGCCGGGCTCGGCCGGGCTGAGTCTCTAGCAGTAGGGTGTAAGCGTCCGAGGCGACGGCCACGCCGCCGGCCTCTTCCGGGTCCACTAATTCCTTCGTGCGGAATATCGGGTGTTCCACACGAATCGTCCGCGGAGCTAAGCGTGCTACGTTGCGCGTTGTGACGGGTTCGTTGCGTGGGCCGCTTCTACGAAGCGAGGCGGCGACTTCCTCAGGAGTGGGGTAATCGAAAAGAAGTGTCACGGCCACCGTAGCGAACTCTCCATACTCGTTCAGGAATACAGAAGGAGTCGTGCCATCCTTGGATTCGAAGAGGACGATGGGTGCGACGTAGTAGCACTTCTCGGCGGGTGGAAGGATCGGATTCCTGCTCGCCTCGAAGACCGTGAAGATTCCCCGTGTGCTGGGAACGCTGATAGGCCGGGCGTTAAGGGCCGACGACTCGCAACCCACCTGCGACAGTGTCGATCCTGTGGAAATGGCAAGGACCATGACGCAGAGAATGAAGAGAATCGACAGAATCAAGCTGGATCGAGGGCTCATGCTCAGTTACCTCCTCTGGTCTTCACTTTCGAGTTCATCGCTGTCATCTTCGGCGTCTTTGTCGTCGACGTCCGATTGATCCCGCTGGGTCCCCACTGAGGGCGATTGAGAACTCTGCTGGTGCTGGTTGACCCCTTCCCATCGGAATGGCACTCTCATTTCGTTCATCAGCCACTGCTGCTTGCGGAAGGGGTCGTTGAGGACCGTGTACACAACATAGACGGGCCCGCTTTTGTCTCGGCCTGCAAGATCGATCCGCCAGACTTCGTCTCCGGTGCGCACGCGGAAGCCGGGATCTTTCTGGATGCTGTCGAAGGCAGTCGTGAGCATCTCCAGGACTGTTCCCGCGACAGGATCGGCCGCACCGACGAGAAGGCCGCCCAGGCCCTTAAGGAGTACTGGTGAATTACCTTCGAGCCACTGATTTAGGGACTTGGCATACTCTTCTTCGACGGTGATGAGCTTACGGGCCCCCATGCTGGTCCGGCACAGCGCCTCGGGGTCGCTCGCCACCACCCGGCGGCCGATCAGAGCGATATCGGCATTCACAGCAAGGACGGGGTAATTCTTCGGGTGGAGATGGAACGGGAGCTCGATCCCCGGGTGCGTGACCGGACGCGGGGCTTCGGGCAGGCAGTCCGGAAACCGATTGGGTGTAGCGGATACCTGCCCCAGGATCGATGCCACGGAGAGGCCGAGGGTGATAAACACCCGTCGGGCTAGAATCGTTCGCTTCATGTTGTTTCTCCTTTATCGAAACCAAATAACTTCCTCTCACCCTGTAAGGCGAAAAGACCCGGTGAAACCGGAAATCAAAGTGTGGATTTTTTGCGGGTGTATAATGCTGCGCGAATGGCGGGGGTGAGGATGCCAGAGCGGCCTGCTAGCGCTAAGACCCCTTCAGAACTGATCCCAATTGTTTACAAGGAGTTGCGTTCACTTGCAGCCGCCTATATGCGCAAAGAGCGGCCGAGTCACACACTGCAGCCAACTGCGCTGGTGCATGAAGCCTACCTTGCCCTCGCCCGTAGCACTCGGATGAGTTTGAAGGGAAAGACCCATTTCGTGGCCATCGCCGCAATCCAAATGCGGCGCGTCCTTGTCGACCACGCTCGCCGGCGAAACGCAAAGAAGCGGGGAGGCGATTGGCAGCGAATCACCCTTGATGAAAAGGTCGCAGTCACGCCCGAGGGCACCGTGGATTTACTTGTACTGGACGGCGCCTTGGATAGGCTCGCAGAGTTGAGTCCAAGGCAAAGTCGGATCGCGGTGTACCGGCTTTTCGGCGAACTCGGTGAAAGGGAGATCGCCGAGCTACTCGAGCTTTCTGAGCGCACAGTTCGAGGGGAGTGGAAAGTGGCAAAAACCTGGCTCGCACGCGAACTCTCCTCTCATTGAAGTGGCACCTATGGATCCCGAGCGCCACCAGCGGGCCAGCGAAATCTTTCTGAGGGCGCTAGACTCCCCGCCATCCCTCCGAGTTCAATTCCTTGACCAAGAATGCGGTGACGACCACGAGCTCCGCGCGGAGGTGGAATCATTGCTGTCGCACGAGCCGCTAGCATCGGCGGTGCTCCCTTCAGGTGCACTCATCGCAGTTTCTGGCGCTTCCTCCGAAGGCGACAGACACGAGGCGCCCCCCGAGCGGATCGGGTCGTATCGCATCCTCGGCGAGCTGGGGAAGGGAGGGATGGGAGTTGTCTACCTTGCTGAACAAGATCGACCGATCCAAAGAAGGGTAGCTCTGAAGCTGATCAAGCGTGGGATGGACACGGAAAAGGTCATCCGCCGCTTTGAATCCGAGCGGCAAGCGCTTGCCCTAATGAGCCACGTCAACATTGCCCGTGTCTACGATGCGGGGGCCACCGCCGATGGACGCCCCTATTTCGTCATGGAGTATGTCGAAGGGGTGTTCCTTACCGATTACAGCGATTCGCGATGCCTGGGCATCCAGGATCGGATCAAGCTGTTCATTCAAGTTTGCGAAGGCGTGCAACACGCCCATCAGAAGGGAATCGCCCACCGCGACATCAAACCCTCCAACGTATTGGTCCTAGACCAGGATGGGCAGGCTGTGCCCAAGGTTATCGACTTTGGCATCGCGAAGGCAACCGCCGAAAGGCTGGCTGGCGAGACCTTGGGCACGGAGGCAGGGCAGATCCTCGGGACGCCGGAGTTCATGAGCCCGGAGCAGGCGGACCCGACGTGCCAGGACGTAGACACCCGGACGGACGTTTACTCGCTGGGGGTCCTGCTCTATGTCCTCCTCGTCGGTGTGCTGCCGTTCGAGTCCGAGAAGTGGACGGAGGAGGAGCTGCGCAGGGCGATCCGGGAGGACAGCCCGCCTCTTCCCAGTCGAAGGCTCTCGAGCCTTGAGGAGCGGTCCGCTGGCATCTCGGCCGGGCGGAGACTCGATCCGCGAGGTCTGGTCCGCCGGCTTCGAGGAGACCTGGACTGGATTGTATTGAAGGCGCTGGAAAAGCAGCGCGGAAGACGCTACTCCTCCCCCGCCGACTTCGCGGCCGACCTGCAACGACACCTCAGGAACGAGCCAGTCCTCGCTGGGCCTCCCTCAAGGGTTTACCGCCTCAAGAAGTTCGTCCGCCGCCATCGTATCGGCGTGACCGCGGCATCCTTAGTCGTCCTCGCACTCGTGGTAGGAATCACCGGTACGACCCTGGGAATGGTCCGCGCGCTCCGGGCCGAGAGTGCGGCCAAGGCCGCCCGCGCGCAAGCAAACCAACAGGCAGAGAATGCCAAAAGGGAGGCCGATCTTGCCCACAAAGTAACTGAGTTTCTGACTAATCTGTTTCAGGTTCCCGATCCTAGTGAAGCCAAAGGAAGCAACATCACGGCGAGGGAAGTCCTGGATCGCGGCGCGTCAAAGATTGCCCGAGAGCTTGACACCCAGCCGAGCGTCCGCTCGCGGCTCATGGGGACCATGGGTCGCGTTTACCGTAACTTGGGTCTCTACGAGGAGGCACGTCCGCTGCTCGAGGAGGCCCTATCGATTCAGCAGTCCCTGGCGCCCACCGGGGACTTGGATGTCGCCGTTGCTCTGGACAACTGGGCCAGCCTTCTGAAAGAAATAGGGAAGTTTCAAGAGGCGAAGGGGTTCTACGAACAGGCACTGACCATCCGCAGGAGAATCCTCCCCGCGGAAAGCGCTCTGGTCTCGACGAGTCTGAATAATATAGGCGTCTGCGACTACGAGACTGGCAGGAACGAAGAAGCCCGCCAAGTACTTGGGGAATCCCTGAAGATAAGAGAAAAGACCCTGCCTGCGGATCATCTCGACCTCGCCACAAGCCGGATGAACCTTGGACTAGCACTCTCCAACTCCACGGACGATGGTGATCGGGAGAGGGCGCGCAGCCTCCTCCTGGCGGCGAAACGCATTTTGGAGGTCAAGACCCCGGACTCTCCCGATCTTGCCCAGGTTCTGGACAATTTGGGCGCAATGTATGCGGAAGGAGCTGACCTCGAGCAGGCAGAGCCGCTCATGAGGGCTGCACTTCAGATTCGCGAACGGGTCTATCGGCCGAACCACCCTGACATCGCCATCAGCCTGGTCAACCTCGCGAATTTACTGCTGGAACAGAAGGACTACGAGGAGGCCAGGCTCCGGTACGAGCGAGCGATTCGGATTTGGGAGGGCGCGAAAGTGGCGGAGCACCAGTACGTTGCCGATGCAAAGAACAATCTGGCTTCTTTGTTCATTGCCACCGGCCGCCACAAGGAGGGCAGGCAACGACACCGAGATGCCATCGAAATCCTCACCAAAGCCTACGGGCCGAGCGATCCTTCCATCGCCGAACTACTGGAGGGATTCGCCGGATACCTCGAACATGCGGGGCTCCATCGAGAGGCGGAAGAAGCCATATCGCATGCGCGCCAGATTCGCAACCACCAGCCAGCGCTCGAGCCCAAGCGCGATTGAGATTGCGTCCATCTGCGAGGGGCACCCTCCACTCGCGATTTGCTCGCGCCACCCAGACCCCGAGGGAGGAGGCGGTCAGCTCCAGCTCCCGAGCTACCGCCCCGATGGTCTTGCCCGCGTCCAAGACCAGGCGCACCGCGCCGACCTTGAACTCGGGGATGAACCGTCGTCGTGCCCGTCTACCCGCTGATTTGGTCTGCATTCTGGACATCATATCCACCTCTCAGATAGTGTCCACCAAAGCGGGGGAAGCACAGTCCGGCAACGAAGCCCCTCCTGGACGGTGTCTAGGTGACGCGGTCGAGCTTGTTCTCCATCGCCTCGAGACGGGCCTTCGCCAGCTTGAGAATGGGGGCCGCACACTCAGCGCAGTAGTTTTTCCGGGCGCCGAATGGTCCGCTCTTCACTGCGAGGTGCGTGGTGTCTTTCAGGATGTTATGTTTGCCGCGACTGTGATGGCACTTTCGCCGCCCTACGCTAACCTCGACGCTTACGTGTCCTAGAATATCCCTTGCATTATTCATGGTCTTTCTCCACTACTCGCCTGATCTCATCTCGCACCTGATCGCCGAGGCGGTCTAGAGAATTGAGGGCGGTCTCCGCCTGAGAAGCCGTCATTTTGCTGCGTTCCTTCTTTCCGATCTTGACCGACGCATTAATGGCGAGGTTCACCAGACGCGTCACGGCGATCCGGTTGTCCGAACCGCGAACGGCAGGCACGGCAGAGCCAACCTGTCGACCTGCTGGACTCAGTCCCAGATCTTGAATCACGCGGGCGACGACCGAATTCGTCCGCTCGGCCAGCCGCTTCTTGGCTGCCTGACGGCGTCTCTGCGGGGACACGGGGATGTTCTCAGATTGGCGTTCGTGCTCTCGGCGCTTGGCCCGAAGCATCTCGCGCAACTCGTCGCGGGACTTGAGATCACCAACGGTGAAAGGAGTTCCGGGGACCTTCTGCTTTATGATCAGGTCGAGAACCCTGTCGTCATCGGGGTCTAAGAATAAGTTGCCTATGAAATGACTGACGATCTCGCTCTGGACGTTCATATCCATATCGAAGCGTCGCGGCTCGCCGCCGCCTTGTGGATCTTCAACCAGAAACTTGCCCTGGAGCCAGAGCTTGAGAAGCGCTTGGTCCTCGAGATCGAACTCTCTGAAATCTTGCCAGTGGGCGTCATTGTTGAGTCCCACGTGTGAGACGATGTATCCAATGTTGTCCGGATGGCCCGGGTCGCCCTCCTGGGTGACACGCATGATGCGTCCGACGAACTGAACGTAGGCGGAGAGGCTACGGAAAGGTCGGAAGATCGCGGCCACACTCAGTGGGGAGTGGTCGAAGCCCTCTCCGAGCATCTGGACCTGCACCACGCAATCGATGCGACCCTGGTCAAGCTCCTCGAAGATACGCTGCTTCGCCTCGTCATCCATCTCGCTGTAGATCTCACGGGCTTCAAGACCCCGCTCTGCATAAATCGCTCGCACCTGCCGCGCGTGGTCCACCGAACATGCCACGGCGATGATTTGGTGTTTCAGGCCTGTCCGGTTGCGGAGGTCCAGGCAGCGCACGATACTTGCCTCGGCGATGTGACGATTGCACTCTGGGGCGAGGGCGATGCCCTTGCGGAACCACGCCTCCTCGCGGAGCTCCATGACCTCCTCGAGGGTGTGGTGGCGCTCGTCGCCGCGGTAGGTGAAATAAATCTCTGCTGGCGCGAAGCTGACTGAATGAATCTGTTTAATGTATCCCTGGAGCATCGCCTTCGTGAACGGGTATCGGTAAACAATCTCCCCAGTAGGCCGCTGGCCGTCGCTTCGGAAGGGCGTCGCCGTGAGGCTCACCACTTTGGCTTCGGGGAATCGCTCGAAGACCTTCCGCCAGCTGTCCGCAACGTTGTGGTGTCCCTCATCCACGAGAATCATGTCGAAGAATCGAGGCGGGAACTGCGGGAGCCAACGGTCCGCGGAGCTGGCGAGTTGTTGGATGTTGGTGACGATAAAGTGGCTCTCTATACAGTCGTGAATGTTAGCATCCGGGCCGTCGAGGACGGCGCAAAATGGGCCATCCGCCACGGTCGAGAGAACGTGGGTCTTGAGCCAGAAGCACTTTGGGTTGGCGATGTCCAGAGCCTCGGCGACGACCGAGCGGATCGTCGTATTCGGTGTGATGACCAGCGCCCGACCGGTGGAGATGCCGAAGGGGAGGATAGCGATGAGCCCTGTCTTGCCGCAGCCGACTGGGATCTGCACGATGGCCGGATCTCGCTTGGCAGCGAAGTGCGCGCGTACGGCGGCGTGTGCTTCGCGCTGCGGATCTCGAAGAAGATCGTTGTCAGCGATGTTGACGCGAGCGGTTCGGAAGAGGTGCGCGTCGGCAGCAGTCTGCATCTCGGCCCTCCTGTAGGCGAGACGAAATGGTTCGAGGTCCGTCCGCCTGTAGTAGCGGTAACCGCTGGCCGGGTGACGCACTGGGCGGAGTTTCCCCATGGTGTCCCAGCGCCGCAGTGTCTGTGACGAGACACCGAGATACTCGGCGGCATCGCGGATGGTTAGATACTCAGTGGTATTGCGACGGTCGTTAAGCATGGACGACCTTATACAACATTGTTCATATCGCGTCAAACATCGCTGATACGCCGTGACCGTCTTGTGGAGCGTATGCTCGCAAGCTTAGGCCCGAATTGATATAGCGAAGCATGGATTTTCAGACCTTTCCAGATTGTGAGACGAAGCGAAGCAGGCCAAAACCAGCCAGTATTCACTGAGGCTTGCGAGAAACGGATTTGGCTGGTTTCGAAGCTCTTAGGACCTGCTTCCCGCACATTTCCCGCACAATCTGCTCAGGCCCATTCCTTCCAGCAGGCCCTCATGAGTTCTCCGTTGGCGGGTCTGGATTTGGGGTGGGTTCCATTGTGCGAACCTGCCCTGCTGGCAATCCATACCTCCAGCCGTTGCATAGCGGTCGAGTCCGATATAGCCTCTAGAGCACTCTCCCACCCGAGGCTAAAGATGCATTGGAAGAGGGTCCGACTGGCAGCCCGCAAAAGCTCCCGAGACGGTATTAGCCGCATTTCCCGGGGCAGCCTGCAGCAGATTGCGTTCGTGAGACGTAGGGGGTGAAATTAGAATGGCGACGCTTGTATTTATCGATACCAACGTAATGCTCGATTTTTACCGGACCAGGGGAAGAGAAGGTTCAGTCTCTCTATTACGTCAGATTGACACACATCGAAGACGAATCATAACGACCGAGCAGGTCGAAATGGAATACAAAAAGCACAGGCTGCACGTTATTCGCGAGTCGATCAAGGGTCACGGATCGCTTCAAGGGGGCGAACTTGCTGTGCCAGCCTTCCTGAAGGCCGCCCAGCCCGCCAGGATGATTTCAAAATCGAAAGAACGGATTCGGATACAGTCAGCCCGCCTGAAGACACGCTTGACCAATGTGCTCGTCGATCCGACACATAAAGACCCTGTCTATCAGGTACTGCAGCGCCTCTTCAGGGATGAGGGCGAGTTTCATCTTTCAAGACAGAAGAAGATCAGGCACCAGATTCGAAGAAGGGCCTTTAGGCGTTTCATCATGGGCTACCCTCCCCGCAAGGCCAATGAGACCTCCATGGGCGATGCCATTAATTGGGAGTGGGTCGTTCATTGCGCTGTGGAGTCCGGAGAAGACGTGGTTATCGTCTCCAGAGACGGGGACTATGGTGACTTCGAAGAAGACGGTATTCTCAATGATTGGCTTCGGCATGAATTCAAGGAGCGTGTCGGGAGAAGAAGGAACGTGACACTGACACCCCTGCTCGCGAAGGCATACAAGATCGCGGGAATTGCCGTGAGTAAACGGGAGCAGGATGAGGAAAAAGCACTTGTTCGGAAGCGAAATGAAGTAATGCGCAGTATAAGCGAGGTTCTCGATCGCTTAAGCCCGGAGGAGACAATGGTGCTTCGGTTGCGATCGGGTTTTGAAGAGGGCGACTGGGTGAGTACGCAAAGACTCCTGGAAATGGCCTATCAGCACCTGCGGAATGAAAAGTTGCATGGACAATCCCGCAGGGGGGCTAGTATCCCAAGTGAGCCAGGCGGCCCTTAGCAGAGCCTTCAGAGCAACAGGCGGAGAGCCAGGCCGGGACTGGAGCCGGCCTGCCGGGCAAGGGAGATATGTTCCGGCCATCTCGAGACTGAAGAGGCATGAAGTCAGAATTCTGGATAGCCGGCCGGCGGTGTTTGTGTGCGACCTATGGAAGGCTTGTTATCCCGCCACAGGTGATTCGGACCGTTGGCAACTGGAGACTGGACCGGTAACAGGAGGATGCGATGGCTAGCCAGAGTGAGTACTATCTGGTCCTGGCGGCGAGTCGCCAGCTACCGCCGCCTCGCGGCAATTATCATGACAATGATTTCGTGTCCAACCTTATCCAGACCGTCCTCGACTATCAAATGCACAGCGACGTTCTTGAGCGGGCCTACAGGCACTTCGAACTCCATCATTGGGACCGACTAAGAACGCAAAGAGAGCTGACTGTATTTCTTGCACAATTCCCAGACACGAAGGCAGGCAACTTGGCTGCCGCTCTCGACCTCTGGGGCTACCGGTATTGGAGCCGGCTCGCACAACTCCGGCGGCTGGTCGAATACTTTGCCTCGATCGGCGTGACGGACCAAAAAAACCTGAGGAAATGGGCTCGAAGTTCCCAGTTCGAGCATGATTTCAAGGGGCGGGTCAAGGGTCTGGGATTCGCTGTATGGAAGTGGTTGCTTATGCGCGTGGGTGTCGAAACGGTCAAACCAGACCTCCACATCAAGGCCTTTCTGCGGTCAGCGACCGGCAGGGACTTCGACGACCGAGAGGCGGTCAAGGTACTCGAGCGGGTTGCCTCGGATTGCGGCAAAAAAGCTCATGAACTTGACTGGGCGATCTGGGAACACCAGAAGAGCAAGCAGGCACATTGATTGCCTCCAGCAATTACAGTTGAGCAACCGGGAATATGGGTAGTCCAATGTAAGCTTGCACACGCGGCTAGGCGGCGGGCTGACGGCAAACTGGTGTCTGCGCTCGCCAACTTGGGGTGAGAAGGACGCTCGGCTGGCGCTGAGAGCACTCGGAGATCCATGAAGCTTACTGATACCCAGCGGCGTGCCATTGATCAAGAAGGTGGAAACCTTCAGCTCATTGCCTGCGTGGGCTCCGGCAAGACCGAGGTGGTTGCACGCCGCGTGGCGAGCAGAGAACCTGCGGTACATTTCTGTCGAACGTATTGTGAGGCCATCTCTTGGGCGCCATAATGATGGGCAACATCGAGGAGCCGCTGAAGGCTCTGAACGCGGTCTGCCCCTATTACACAATGTTCCCGTTGGAGTTCCCATTGAAGACACTGGCCGGGCGGGCGAAGAAGGGTGATTGGGTCGCTGATCCTTTCTGCGGCCGCGGGACCACGAACTTTGCCGCCAGGCTGATGGGAATGCCGTCGGTCGGCATCGACAGCAGTCCAGTCGCTGTGGCTCTCACGAAGGCCAAGCTCGCGGACGCCCGAATGTCCGACGTCGTCCGAGTGACCACGCAAATACTCAGGAAGATGCCGAAAAACGTGACCGTCCCCTCTGGAGATTTCTGGAGCCTAGCCTATGACCCCAAGGTTCTTAGAAGCCTCTGTTGGTTGCGGAGGGAGCTAATCCGAGACTGTAGCAGCGATGCTCGAGCTCTATTGCGGGCGATCCTCCTCGGTGCCCTGCACGGCCCCCGGACGAAGCATGTGTTCTCTCATCTCTCCAACCAATGTCCCCGGACGTACGCACCTAAGCCAGACTATGCTGTTCGGTTCTGGCGGAAACACGATATGGAGCCTCCCGCCGTTGATGTGCTCGAGCTAGTGCGCGTACGTGCCAGGAGATACTTGACTCGTCGCCCCAAGGTCTCCCGCGCCGACGTGCGGATTGGCGACAGCCGGGTTCCCGAGACCTGGGACGGCCGTATCTTCCATTGGATCATCACCTCTCCCCCCTACTACGGCATGCGGACTTACATTCCCGACCAGTGGTTGCGGAATTGGTTCGTCGGGGGACCGGCCACCGTCCAGTACGAGGCTCCGGCCATGGAGATGAACCACGCCTCCCCTGTAGCATTCGCAGACGATTTGCGAAAAGTATGGAAGGGGCTCGCCGAACATGCGTCGAGGAATGCGCGGCTTGCAATTCGGTTCGGCGGGATCAGCGACCGAAACGTCGATACCGTGCAGCTCCTCAAGCTTTCCCTAGCGGAGTCCGGGTGGCGACTTCAGACTATCGTTCCGGCGGGCGATGCCGAGACCGGTCGACGTCAGGCGAGGCAGTTCCTCAAAGACCGAACGGCCCCGAAGGCGGAGCACGATTTCCATGCTGTTCTCGCCTAGGGTTTTCGTCCCTTAACGATCCACACCTTTTCTTTCCCAGAGGACTTCACGAGACGCTTTTCGGTGTGCCAGTCCTCGTCTTGTGGCCCGACGAACTCGTTCATTGCTTCAGAAACCATCTGATAAGCCATGTCATCGCGGTCTTCGAGAGAATCTGGGAGCGCGTCCTTCAGTTTGTACTTGACGACCCCCCACGTGATGCCGTTAGAGTTCAAGTTTCGCCAGAAGTCTTCGTCCTTCTTCAGCGTCGCGAGCGCTGATTGCCTGGCGAGCCTAAGGAAATCGGCTGGGCGGGCGGTCCGGTCGTCCTCGTCCGTAATGGTTGGAGTATCAGGGACTGCTGCCGCAGATCCACTCGCGTTGATCGCGTGTTGTATATCGCCCAGAAGGCGGCTTCGCAGTCGGCGCGCAAATGTGTCGATCTCGTTTCCGCGGTATGTCGGGTCGATCGTTCTGTAAAGTCTCTCGAAGAGCATCGCCCGGAACGCGATCGGGAAGGACATCGCCTGCTGGCCACTTGGCGTGCTTCGAGCCACGCTGCTCCAGAACACCCCGTGTCCGGGAATCGGCTCGTTGAGCAGGGAGCTTAGCAAGTCCTCGCTGTAGTGCGCGTTCGCCGCTTTTACGCACCGAAGATCCGCTGCCGAGAGGAGGTGAAAGATGAACCAGTTGTCGCCCTGGCTGAGAATCTCGACCGGAATGCTTCCCGGCTGCTGGGTAATCAACATCGCGCCCAGGTCGTACTTGCGACCCTCCTTTACCCACTCGATGTAAGGTTGGGCGGCAGAGGCCTTCTCGTTCAGCACGGACTGTGCTTCTTCAACGACCGCGATGGTCGGGATGCTCTGCGGAGATTCCTTGGTGAATTCCTCCTGGTTCCGGTCGAAGATTCGACGCAAGATGAGTCCGCTCAGAACCAGAGCGGGATGCCCACGCAGCTGCGAGACGTCCACAACGCAAAGTTTCCCTTCGCGGAGCGCGGCCAGTAGAGCGTCCATGAGGCGACTTGCAGGGTCGTGGAGCATGTTCACGATCCTGGTCAGATTCGCACGTGCCGCGAACACTTCAACGTCGCTCATGTCCTTGGCATTCAGCAGTCGTTTCAGGTCATCAATGCTGGCGGCGTTGCCGTCCTCGTATACCATGTCCACAAGCTCCGACCAGTTCTGCCCCCGAACAGATCGTAGCTTCGCCACGTTTTGGTGGTCCTGCTTTTCAGGTGACAGAGCCAGGGATATCACGTCGCCCGCGGCCAGCGTCCTGATATCTAGTTTGACACCCGCCGCGATGAACGAACCATAGTATTTGCTCGGCGGCTTTCGTGAGGTGAAGACGACGAGCCTATCCTTCAAGTGAGGTACGTCGGCCAAGCCTGGATGATCCTTATCGTCTGGCCAGAAGTATTCGCCATCGGGGTCGAAGATGATGGTACCCACTGGTACCTGCTTCCCGCCACGCTTGGTGACCGTGGGGTCGGAGCGATAGAGCTCCGAGAAGAGTAACTTGTTCAGATTCGACTTACCGAACCCGGCCCGCGCGAATACGAAGGTTCGGCGTGAGACTAGGCTGCTGGCCATGAACTTGACGTTTAGCTCTGGGCTCAGGTGTTTGACCCACTCGTCGGGAGCTACGTCAGTCCGACCTCCTGTGAAGACATATTCCCCGAGGGCGTAGTGGCCGATGATCGCGCCTTCGCCATTGTGGCCTACAAGCTCCTTCAGAACTACATCGTCAACGAACGCCACCGGGCTGCCAACATGCGGAAGTCGCCGGTGCGACGCAACGAACGTCAGGTTCCTGCCTTGGTTCACGCGCAACACACCCAGCACGCGGATGTCCACTCGATACTTGAGATAATCCTCGCGGAGTTCCTCGGGCACAGATCGCGACTCCCGCATGGCCCGGATGTTGAAGTCCTCACCCGATGCCCCCGTAAGTCGTCCTTCCGACGATAGCGACGTGATCCGTCCAAGTACTGCCTCGTCGGGAGTTTCAAGTTGGACGAGCACCAGCTGCCCGTGCATTGGAATGTTCTGGAAGTTGCTTCGGTATGGCAGAGCAAGATCAGCATGGAACTCGAGGCCGCCCTCACGGAAGCCGCGGAAAATACCTATTATCCTCTCGCGTGAAAATAGAGCCACCAGCGCCTCCAACGGTTCAGTATCGCGCTGAAGACGGATCGCTCGGCTGTAATGTCAGCTCATCGAGGCGATCGCGTTCGTCACCTAGAACGACGCGTAGCGAATGCAATACTTGATCTTGCAGGATCGTCATGTCGAAATCCACGAGTGCCGCGTTCTCGTGCGCTTTCTGCAGGCAGCGGGGGTAGAAGGGAACCGGGAATCCGTCGGTCGCATCGGACAACATGTACCCTAGCACCGTCGGGGCTTCCGAGGCCTGGGGCAAGAAGATGTCAATAGGCCAGATAGGGTCGTGCGGACGCGAGCCGAACTTCACGAAGAACATTTTGCCGCCAACAAACTTGTTAGTCTCGCCACCAAGCTCTCCCGCCTCCTCGTCACCACGCGCGTACTCTTGCCACACGTAAGCCTTCGCCTCGAGGTCTCGCGGCACCTCAACATAAGCGGGGTAGCCTGTCCGCATGATGCCCTCAATCGCCATTGCCAATCGGTAGCGTTGAAGTACCTTACTGTGTTTGGAGACGCCCGCAAGGTAGAGACGTCGTCGCCGTTTGGCCCACTGGTCATCGATGGCCTGCTGGAGCCGCTTGCGATATCCGATGAACAATTCCTTGGCGAACACCTTGCTGCGTAGGTTCCCATCCGCCACAATGACAGTGTCTGTGCCGAACTGGTGTTCGCTGATCAGGTCGAGCAGGATGGCCCACTCCATCAACTCCCTGTACACCTGCACCCAACTCGGCGAAATTGGCCGCACAGACTCCTTGACATCCGGCGGTGCGGGGATCATGTGGGACAACTGCCAAAGGTCCCGTACACCGAGCTTCAGCATCATCCGCCCCAGGGCGGAAGTCGGCGTTCCATCCTCCTTGAGATGACGTGCGTTGACCGACCGGCGATCCGTCGTGGGCGTGACCGCTTCTAGGCAGTACTGGTTGTTGCTTGAGTCCACGACTCGAACTAACTGAACCATGAAGGGATCAAACTCGATCCGGTTGTTGCCACCATCGGTCCCTACCAGCGATATCGCCGTCGTGGAACGCGGCTGAATGCGCCGGGTGTTGTCCCGTAGCGGTCTCACTTCCTCACGGAGATCGTCCAACACCTTCCGGTCGCCCTCGATGCTATCTGCCAGACTCGTTCGAAGCGCATCGATGCTATCTGGATCAATCACTGTGAACTCCCATGCCAACAACACCTTGAATCGTCCATAAATCCTATCACCTTTCCCGCTGCCGGAGTGACTCAGACGTTCCTCTGCTTCGTGTGCGGACGATTCTGAAGCCGTTGTTCACGAGTTTGGGCTTGAATTGAATCAGCGACGAATGGATTTTCAGATCTTTCTAGGTCCGTCGCTCGTAGGCCGCCGGTCTGTCCCTTCTATCCTCGGAGAAATGGCTGCAGACGCCGTTGGCAGGGAGCCTCCCAAAGATCGCTATGCTCAGAGCGAAGTCTCCGGTGTGCGGGAATTGTGCGGGGAGCCCGTCCGAAGGGGTGCGAAACCAGCTATACCGTCCACTGAATCGGGGAAGCCCATTGCCACCATATCTTGCGCATGGCCTGTATCTCGTGCAAGATCCGCTTCGGCGATACATTCTTCATCTAGATCTAAGTCCTAGGATACGAAGCGTCGAGGGACATTGCCTTGCCGAGGCGCGACCAGGAATCAAAGACACGACATCTCACCGCCTTCCTTCTCAAGAATTCCAACACGTCCTTCGAGCAAGCCCTCAAGGATCTGAACCGATTGCGCAGGTACGGCCTGAAACGAGATGTGCCTTTCGAAGGCGCTCTATTCCTTCGCCCATCCCGAGGACGCGAACCTTCATGGGTTGAGTTTGTGGAAAGCGGCCTTCGCGACAGCATCGAGAGATGTCTGAACTCCAGCACCTCTTCCGTGCTATTTGTCAGAACCGGCTCCAGATGGATCGCACTGACTTTCGGTCATGGGCGCTATCTCCTCCGACCTGGAAGCTGGGAGCCAGATTTCGGCCTTAAGGTGACCCTCAATGGCGTAGATGCTGACCGTCTGGTGAGCGTAGATCTTCGGACATGGGAAGATCTCACTGTCCATACTCGAAGACAGACGAGCCGTGCCGCTTCTCTGAGCTTGTTCGGCGTGGACATCACCCGAGATCTGCTACGAGCCGTTACAGGACAGCCCCGGGACCCTGGGTTTGCTCGGCGAGTATCCGGTTCTGATGCCTTAGTCCTGATTGTTCCCTTAGAATTTCATGAGCTGGGTGAAAAGTGCGCCGAAATGCTTGAGTTGCGGAATCAGCGAACCTACCGGAAGCGTTTCGGTTGGATTGATCACCTTGCGGCGATCCGCGATCCCCACATCATCGCCGAGCTCGAAAAGAAGCTGATCGAGGATTTAAAGGGCGGTAGGATAGCAACCGCGCATCTAGCCGCGCCGGAAATGCTTGAATGGCCGAACACCGCTTCCTTCAGCTATTCACCTGATGCGGGGAACCGCCTACCAGATCTCGACCTAGAATCCTATCTGGCAGCCATCCGAGATGACTTGCCGGAACTGACAATCCACAAGCTACATCGACACCGTGTCCGAGCTTTCGATGCTTCGCAGGATCTCGAACTCGACCGATGGTCCGTTTTCGATTGCCTAGTTTACGAAAGGAAAACAGGTTCGCATATCTCGGTCTTGACAGGAGGCCAATGGTTTCGGGTGGACAGGAGCTTCGTCCGTAGGGTGGATGAAGTCGTATCGCGTCTTATGAGATCTCCCGGGCTGGTGCTTCCCCCCGGCTCAGCTGCGGAGAACGAAGACCACTACAACGAGCGGGCAGCCAGTACAATTCCCGGTTGTGCGCTGATGGACCGGAAGTTGATAAGGTGCGAAAGTGCTGCATCGGATGTCGAGGCTTGCGACCTTTTCACGCGCAAGCGACAATTCGTCCATGTAAAGAAAAAGACCCGCTCGGCCACTCTCAGCCATCTATTCGCCCAGGGAACAGTCTCTGCCGAGGCATTCCTTCGAGAGGACTCTTTTCGCGAGAAGCTTCGGGAGCTGCTCAAGGTACAGCGTCCTTCCCTAGCGAGCCTCATCCCAAGGGGACGCCCTGAAACATCTCAGTATCAAGTTGTCTATGCTGTACTCGCGAGGCCTTCCCTGGAACTACCTTTCTTCAGCCGTCTCCATTTAATGCAAAGCGCTCAGCGGATCCAAGACTTGGGGTTTCAGGTATCCTTACTGCGAGTACCTGAGCCCTGAAAAGGCCGTCTTCGCAAACTGTCCAAAGATGGCGTGAGCGCCGAATTGTTGAATGTCCTCTGGCGGGCAAGGCTCGGGTAGAAAACTGGAATGGGTGATTAATTATTGGGTGCGGTAGAGGAGGCTTCTAGCTGTGGCATATAGTGACGAGCAGTTGTCGAAGATATATGACCGTACATCCGGGTATTGTCACGTCTGTGGGAAAAAGCTGGCTTGGTCGAACTATAGCAACCCAGGCCGGCGGGCAGCGTGGGAGGTTGAGCATTCGAATCCAAGGGTAGTTGGCGGTACCAATAAACTTGGCAATCTCTACCCTGCGTGCATTCTGTGCAACCGCTCGAAGGGTACCGTTCAGAGTCGGACAGCGCGTAGTTGGTACGGCCGATCGAAGGCCCCACTTTCCCACACGAAGCGCAAGCAAGCCAAGCTACTAAACGCGGTCATCGGTGCTGGCCTGGGCCTTCTCTTTGGTCACGTGGTGGGTGGTAAGGATGGTGCTGTTGTTGGCACTGTAGTCGGCGCCGGCCTCGGGCATTCTGTGGACCCGGATGCACTCTGACTAACAGCCAGCCTGCCCTTGGAGCCACCGGCCGCGGAGGACGCAGCCGCGGGGTAACGGCCATCCGCTAGGCGCACCTGTCTCGCGAGGAGGGCGACAGAAAAGAATGAGACGAGATCAAAGCCCTGACCAATGACATGGGAAGTCTCATGAGCGTAGAAAGAAACCGGCTTCTCTCTCTTATCGAATTCTGTCAGCAGTCCGCGCGACTGCGTGGCAAACCTGCCGCTACCGTTGCTGCCCACGGTCTGCTCGCTCTCTACGAACACGAGATCCAAGGACTGCCTGGCATCCGCATTAACGTCAATGGCACCGAGAGCGAGGACGAGATTTGGCTCGCTGTTGCGCGGCTGCAGGAGATGAGGCCACCGGATATCGCCACCGCGGAACTCCGGCCCTGGGTGCAGATGACGCAGGGGCCAATGGAGGAGCCACGGCTGCGCGAGGCCACGGACGGCGCAAGCTTGATTGCAGAGGGCACACATTGTTCATCGACAAGTCCACTGGAGCAAGGCAAACCTGTCATCGCCCCCGATACGACTGTCATGCTCTCCGACTACGAAGGGTCAGCCTTGGTCAAGGCCCTGTTCGCGACTTACCTCGACACAAAGTGGCGACCATGGGCCGCGGAAGAGATATTTCGCCGCAAGACCATTCGCATTTACTCTCAGCTCTTCACGCTCAAGCAGCAGCTCGAAGGTGGCATTGTCGAAGCGCAACTTGAGCTCGTCTGGGGCGTGGGCCTCGGCATCTGGAACTCCAATGGCGCCACCGTGAGCTATCCGCTGATAGCCCAGCTGGCTGAAATGTCGCTCAATCCCGTGACGGCCGAAGTGGAAATTCGACCTCGGAATGTCGATCCTCGCATTGAGATCGATTGGTATGTATCCGTCGATAACCCTGGCGTCGTCGAGCTCGAGAAAGCGACGAAGGAATTCTTTGGGAAGGCAACGAAAACCTTTTCGCCCTTCGACCGTGGCACCTTTGAGCCTTTGCTCTGCACGGCGGTTACCAACCTCGACGCGAACGGCATCTACTGGCCAAACGAAGTGTCGGCTGAGGACCGGATGGTACCCAAGTCCGACGACAAGCTCAAAGTCACTGACACGTGGGTGCTTTTCGCACGCCCGCGCACCAACAACCTCCTTCTGCAGGACCTGGAGAAGTTGAGAAAGCAAGCCGAAGTAACCGAAACCTATCCACCTGCGGTGACCGCCATCGTGACGGACCCTGACACGACCAACCCGGTCGTGGAGCTCCCTTCCTTTCGTGGGGTGTCCGCCTCGTATCACGCCGAGCGCAGCACGACCGGTACGATGGCACGCGACCTCTACTTCCCAAAGCCATTCAACGACGAGCAGGTCCGCATCATCCAGCTCTTGGATATTTCCGATGGCGTGGTCGTGCAGGGTCCGCCCGGCACCGGCAAAACGCACACCATCGCCAATGTCATCTGCCACTACTTGGCCGAGGGCAAGCGAGTGCTCGTGACTTCGATGAAGGACCCGGCGCTGGCGGTACTGCAGGAGCATCTGCCGGTTGAAATTCGTCCACTGGCCATTTCGCTGCTAACCAGCGAGCAGGATGGCATGAAACAGTTCGAGCACGCCATCCACAAGATCGCGTCCGTGATTCAAAGTCTCGACCGTGTCAGCACCGCGAGAGTCATCAGCCATCTTGAGGAATCCATTGGTGCCCTCCATGGCAAACTCGCCAGCATAGACCGCAAGATTAGCGATTGGGCGAAGCGAAACCTAGATAAGATCACGTTGGAAACCGAGGAGCTCGACCCTCAAGACGCAGCACGAGAAGTGATCGAGGGCGCAGGGCAGTTCGAGTGGATCACTGATGCGATTGGAGTCACCCCCGAGTTTGCGCCGAAGCTCTCGGACGCGGATGTCATCCGGCTGCGCGAGGCACGCCGCAATCTGGGAAAGGACATTGATTACCTCGATGCGTCGCTGCCGCAGCTCGTCGAGTTTCCTGACTCGATGGCGCTGCTCCAAGTCCACCAGGATCTTTCCCAGTTCGCGATACTCAAAGAGGGTGGGGAGAAGGGCAACGTTCCGGCACTCGCCGACTCTAGCCAAGTGGTGCTCACTCTCGCACAGCAACTCGTTACGCAGATCGAGACGCTAAAGCATCTGCGCAAGGAGGTAGAGCTGGCGCATCGACCCTGGACAGTCGCCATGCGTGAACGGCTGCGTGGCGGCGGTGACGGCGACCTTCTGCAGATGCTACAGACCCTCGGCACCGAGCTTGACCAGGCTCTCGAGTGGCGCAAGGCGTTTCTTAAGCGGCCCGTTACCGCGCCCGAAGGAATCGAGCTTGAGGCCGAGCTCGTGGACGCAGTGGGCAATCTCACTGAGGGCAGGAATCCTTTTGGACTGAAGGGCCTATTCGGTAAGTCCGAGCAGAAAAAGCACCTGGAGAGCATTCGAGTTCTCGGAAATCCACCCACCGACGCTGAGGGATGGAAGCATGTTGCCGAGCATTTGGCATTGTTGAAGTGCTTGCGCGAACTCGCTTTGCGCTGGAATACACTTGCCCAAGAGCTTCCTCTCGAACCCGTACGGGATGACAAGCCGGGAGGCGGACTAGCTGCTGCCCATGGCTACGCTCTTTACCTCAAGGTGAAATCCGTGGTGGACGCGGAACGCGAACTCCGCTCAGCGGCTTCCCAAGTTTTCCCGAACTGGCCTCAGGCCCACGAGGTGGAGGATAACGAGCACTGCCTATCTGAGCTGGAAAAGGCGCTTCGGCATCACCTCACGAAAAATCGCCTAGCCAACGTATGGGCCAACAAAGAACGCTTTCAGAAGGTGCTGGAAAGTAGAAGCGGCCATGTTATCGATGATCTACGCCGCTTCCTCGGTGATGCGCTGGGTAACCCCACGGTTACGGACGCGGAGATGCAGGCTAAGTGGTCGGCGCTGATGGCAGAACTCTCGCGCGTGCTGGCCTTAGGCACACCTCTCATGGCCGTGCGCGAGCTCTGCGATAAGGTGGAGGACTCCAGAGCACCGATGTACGCCACGATGCTCAAGCAACCGGTTGCGGGCACCGTGGACGGCCTACTTCCGGACAGTTGGCGCAAAGCCTGGCGCCTGAGGCGTCTCACCACTTACCTCGAGTCGATTGACGTGCACGAAGTGCTGAAGAGGTTGGCGAAGGATCGCCACGAAGTAGAGAACGACTTGTCGCGCGCCTATTGCGATATCGTAGTGAAGCGGACGTGGCTGAAGCTCGCGGAGAATGCTTCGCCCAGCATTCGGGCCGCTCTGCAGGCGTATCTCAATGCCATTCAGAAAATCGGCAAGGGCACTGGCAAACGCGCGGTGCGATATCGGCAGGATGCGCGTATGGCAGCATCGCAGGCGAACCCTGCTGTGCCATGCTGGATAATGCCGCACTACCGCGTATCCGAATCGCTTCCGGCAGAACTCGGCTGCTTCGACCTCGTCGTCATCGACGAAGCGTCGCAATCGGACCTGACGGCATTACCTTCCTTGTTACGGGCAAGGAAAGTTCTCATTGTCGGCGACGACAAGCAAGTCTCCCCCGAAGGCGTGGGTCTCGAGGAGGAGAAGATTCGCAGCCTCATGAGTCGCTTCCTCGGTGATCAGGTGGAAACCTATCGCCCGCAGATGTCGCCGGAACGCTCCATCTATGACCTGTTCAAAGTAGTGTTCGCCAAGAGTGCGGTCATGCTGAAGGAGCATTTCCGCTGTGTCGGTCCGATCATCGAGTACTCGAAGCGCGAGTTCTACAATCACGAGCTGCGGCCACTCCGCATGCCTAAAGCCTCCGAGCGTCTCGACCCGCCCCTCATCGACGTGGTGGTGGAAGACGGCTACCGGCGGGGCGATGTCAATTTGCCCGAGGCGCGATTCATCGTCGAGGAAATCAGGTCCATTGTGTCTGACCCGAATATGGGAGGCCGCTCGATCGGGGTCGTCTCGCTGCTCGCCGACAAGCAGGCCCTATTGATATGGGAGCGGCTGACCGACGAGCTCGGACCGGAAGTAGTGCAGCGTCATCACATTACCTGTGGTGACGCACGCACGTTTCAGGGCAAAGAGCGCGACATCATGTTTCTCTCGATGGTGTCGGCGCCCAACGAGGTCGGTGCGCCGCTCTCCCGCGATACCTTCGCCCAGCGTTTCAACGTGGCGGCTTCGCGAGCGAGGGACCGGATGTACCTGGTGCGCTCGGTGGCACTGGAGCATCTGAGCGAAGCGGACCGCTTACGGCGCAGTCTCATCGCACATTTCGCGGTACCCTTCGCCCAGGATGAGACGCGTGTCGAGAACCTGCGCAAACTTTGCGAGTCCCCTTTCGAGCGCGAGATGTACGACGAACTCACGCAGCGTGGCTACTGGGTGACGCCACAAGTGCGGGTCGGCAACTACCGCATCGACATGGTGGTGGAGGGGCATAACGACTCTCGGTTGGCGGTCGAGTGCGACGGCGACAAATACCACGGTGCAGACAAGTGGGCCGATGACATGCAGCGCGAGCGCGACCTGCGACGTGCAGGCTGGGGGGAGTTCTGGCGCTGTTTTGCCTCTGCATTCATTCGTCGACGGAGCGACATGCTGGTCGACCTCTTGAAGACGTTGGCAGAACGCGGAATCGAACCGATTGGGGCCGAAGGCGCACCGAGGAGCGTGCATACCGAGCACCGCGTCGTGTCTTCTCGCATCGAGCCAGCGGTTGGGCAGGTCACCGTGCTGCCTGTTGAGGTTGTCGACAGCGCTCAGGTATCGATTCCTGAGATACCTCCGGCACGAGCCAGTTCAGCAAGAGAAGACGCGCCTCTAGCAGAAGTTCGGCTGCATCAGTCGATTGGTGACGGGAATCTCATTGGCCGCGCGCGATTGATCGATTCTTCGGTCAAGTCGCGAGACCCCAATCTGCCATTCAGCGACTATGTGGAGTATGCCGGCCCTCCTGGGAATGACCCTCGCAGCGTCAACAAGCATGGAGTCTCGGAAGGCATTGTCCGGATCGTCGAGGTTGAAGGTCCAGTGGTTGCGAAACGAGCGTATGACATTTACCTGAGGGGCTGCGGCATCAAGCGAATGGGCCATGAGCTCAAGAGCACTATGAACAAGGCGCTTTCCCATGCCATTCGAGAGGGACGTGTTATTTGTGAAGATGAGGCAGGTAAGGGCGGCATCCTTTTCTCCGTAGTCAGAGTGAAGGGGAGCCCACCGATCAGATTGCGAAGCAGAGGGTCGCGGTCATTCGAGGAGATCCCACCGAGTGAGCTACAAGTTGTCGCCAAGTATCTGTTGAAAAGGGACAGCTTTCCATCTGGTAGTGACGAGCATTTGCGTGCGATATTGGAGTGCTTTGATCTTAAACGGCTGACGACGCAGGTCGGCTCGACGCTGCTGGAAATCTTAGAGAGGAGTTTCCCCTATGTTGACGAGTTCCTGAATGGACTGCGCAGATAGCGTGGGGCGTGTTGGGGACCGAGATCAATGTGTTGTTAACAGTACGCCTGATTTCACCTCGTTCTGGAAGTTAATTCTCCCTCCCCCCTCGGGTTGTGGGTTCCTCTGTTAGATCACTCTGCCAATACCCTGGGACATTGGGAAGATGCCCCACCCGAGGTGCCCTATGTCGGTGGTCCGGACCGACGTCTCCATGAAACTAAAGCCTGGCCTGTTTTCGGGTTGATCTCGATGCGCTGGATCTGGTCTCGGAGCAGGCGTCTCTGTTCCTCGCTAGTGCCGGGGCCTCTGATCCGGTTCGCGCCACAATCGCCGGTGAAGAGGGCCAATCGGCATTCAATCATTTGCCAGACGCGGGCCTCCATCTCGTCCTTGGGGATAGCGCAACGGATGCACTGTTTTCTGCCCTTCTGCAGGTAGCCGCCGCAAAGGTAGTACGCGGTCCTGACCGGCTCGCCCGATTGTTTCCTCTTTGCCTTCGTCGTGACTTGGCCGCTGAAGGCGTGCCCGCACACGCAACGAAGGAGGCCGGAGAGCAGGTAGGGTGACCCCTTGCTCGTGCGAGTCAGATCCGCCGTCTTCCCACTCCGGTTCCCTCCGGCCCAGGGTCGCCGCAGAACTTCCTGGTACTTCTCATGGCTGATGATGGCCGGGTGGGTGCCCTTCACCACAATCCAGTCACTCTGCGGGTTCCAGTCCGGCTTGTCGGCCCGGTGGCGGGGACGTTCGAGGGCATGCCGGTCGGAGATTCGGTGAAACTTGGCAAAGGAACGCCGGTTCCAGTAGGTATCCCCAGTATACGTCCCGTTCAGAAGCATGCTTCGGATCGTACCGATGCTCCAGGATCGGTCAGGAGGTTCGGACCAATGATCGTTCGTTGGAGAGGGAATCCCCTCGGAGTTCAGCCGCGCAACGATGGGGCGGTAGCCGAGCCGGTCGTCCACATACATCCGGAAGATGCGCTGAATGAGATCCACACGGCCTGGGTCGCCCAAGACGAGGCGAGGGCGATCACTCTTGGGCCGGGCCAGCCGGGTGCCACGGGGGTGAACTCGGACCAGCGTTCCGCTCGAATCGAATTCTTCCTTGGCGCCATCCGCTGTGAAACGGACCCGCCGAATCGGCCGTCCGGTGGCATCCTCATAGAGCAGGTCGTATCCGAAGGGAGGCACGCCGCCGCCCCAGTACCCCTTGTCCACCACGGAAATCTGGCCCCTGATGGTGACCTTTGATAGGTCCTTTGATTCGGTGCGGGCCTGCCACTGCTTGACGCTACGGATTAGATCGTCCGAGTCCCCGCCGTTGAATCCTTCCGACGTGTAGATTACCTCCACACTGGCTTGGCGCAAGAGAAAGCGGTAGTAGCCCGCCTCGTCGGTATCCACACGCCCGAATCGCTTGACGTCATAGACCAAGACGTGCCGGAAGGGGCAGTTGGGCTCCTGGGCGGCCGCGATCATTGCCTGGAAGGCCTTCCGCGCCTCGGTCGAGGTTCCCGAGATGGCGTCGTCAACAAACCATTTCACAACTGAGAAGCCTTCCCGTTCGGCGTAAATCTCGATGGCTTGGCGCTGGTCCTCCAGAGATTGTTCCTGTCGGTCGGTCGATCGGCGGAGGTAGCCGGCAGCAACCTTTAACTCGTCCTGCTGAGCGTGCAAGCTGGTCATCGTCCGGGCCTCGTTTCCGGCAACAATGGAGCCATTCATCGCAGGATAAAGTCAAGGTCATTCTTAGAGCGTAGCATCGTGTAACATTATGATAAATAGGTCAGTTATATGAAAGTAGTCAGAGTCACAAAATTACGTCTCTGGAATACGTCTATACGTCTGATATACTTCCACTTGATTTGAGCTTGGTTGAAGCTTTGGTTAGGAGGACGAAGTGGTCAAAGAAACGTGGGAGAAGCAGGCGCAGGAACTTGTGCAGGAGATCCAGAAGGCCGTTGAGGCCAAGAATTTCCAAAGAGCACTCGAACTAAACGGCGATCTGCTCACCCTCGCTGAACGCAATGGACAAATCGATGAAGCCACTTCCCGCCGGCTCCGGATGGATCTGGTGACTTCGATGATCCAGGCAGCACAGCACGAACCGGTTAGGGAGAAGGTTACCCTCTCCCTGCCCCAAGACATTCTCAAGGCCCTACGCATCGCGGCGGCGGAGACGACCAAGGAAATGTCCGAGATCGTCGCCGAGGCGCTGCGAAGGGAATTGAAAAAGTATCCCCACGCTTCGGATGCCCTTCGAAAGATCGAGTGAAGGCCAGGGACAGCAAGTGTTGCAACGGCTCGCATGGGATTCAGGTGGAGTGGTCAATTCGCTTCACCGGAGAACCGCCCCGAGGTACAACTCTCGGGGCGGGGAGGGGCGACTGCTACTTGCGAAGGTTGGTCTTAGCCTGGGCGATCAGGGACTCGAATGCTGCGCTGTCCTCATTCGCTGCGGCGAGGGCGGCCGCCCGCACGAACTGTGTCGCACCACCGGGACCCGACGCTTGATGAATCCGGTCGCGGTCTGCCTCGCTGAGTCGAAATGCGAAAACCACTTGCGGTTCGCGAGGGGCCTTCTCTTTCTTCAACCGGACCTTCAGGGTCTTCTCATTCGAAGAAACCTTCGTGCCTTTCGATCGCTTTCCGCTTCTCTTTCCCGTCGTTGGAATCGCCATGGTTTCCTCCATCGGGAGGACGGCAGGCACCTCGAGCCCCAGAGCTTTCCTGAGAGCGTCGGGCGGTGCCTCCTCCGCTGTCAATTCGTTCCAGTGGCCTCCACAAACGCCGTGGCCGAGGTAGGTGATGGCGGCTCCGGCCTGGCAGGTGCCAATCTCGCATTGACCGAGTTCCAAAACCCTTTCCTCGTAGTGCTCGTTCGCCCCAGGCGGATTCCCGTCATTTGGACCTCGACTCTCACCGGGACCGCCTGGAACCTCTCCATTCCACATTTTCATCCCCCCTTTCCAGCGGGAGCTTCCCGCTCCGGCGACAAGCAGTCCGCTGTTCCGGAGCGATTGTCAAGGCAATTTCGGGTGGAGTGCTGCTTCCACCGACGGCCGGGTAAGTGTGGCTCCAAAGCCACTGTTCCGCTCGCCCATGCAGCGGCCCCAACCTACCCAGGTGAGGGGGAGACTCCAGTGCCTCCATCTTCTGCGCCCTGGGCGGCAATGTGGGTCGGCCGGCGCCCATTCCTGGAGGGGATGTCGTGCTGAAGTCTCGGAGGAAGCTATCGATATGGTCGGCCCTGCCGCCATACCTGGGAGGGAAGCGGAGACTTTGCCCGGTGATCTTCCGTGAAATCGATCGCATCGTGCCAAGGCGCCGGTGGCCGGAACTCACATTGCTAGACGCGTTTTTGGGGGGCGGCAGTGTGAGCCTTTACGGCAAGGCTCAGGGGTTCAAGGTCATCGCCACGGACATCGCCGAGAGATCCATCGTCATCGGAAAGGCGCTCATCGAGAACAGTCGTGTGCGCCTGCTTCGCGAGGATGTCCTTCGCTTACTGACGGATGGAAAGGCATCGGCCGGCCGGGTCGAGTCCACGATGGCCCCTGCGATTTTTACCAAGGAGCAGGCCCGGTTCATCGACACCGCGCTACAGGTCGCCTCTGAATCACAGGACCCATCGAAAGCTGCTCTCGTTCGCCTGCTGACCATGAGGATGGCGCTGCTGTGCCACGCCTATTCGCAGGTCCGCAAGGGAACCATCCATCGAGTCACTACAGGCGAGTTTGAGAGCATCACGGAGTCGGCCGCTTACCACTACATCGATGGATTGCGCCTGGCGACGCCAGGAAAACTGTGGGAGCTGGCCCAGCAGATCAATGCCGGGGTGTTCCAGGGAATGGCGACGACTCTCCAGGCAAGCGTCCTGGATGTGCTGCCGGTGATCCAGGCTGATGTCGCCTATTTCGATCCTCCTTATCCGGGCGTCATGAGCTACGAAAAGGAATACCGAATCATCGACGAGATCCTGGAGGGTGCGTCCCGGTCAACCAGTCCCTTCACTGCGAAGAACGGGGCATCAATGCTCGACACGCTTTTCGGGAAAGCCACACACATTCCTCTATGGATTCTGAGTCTGGGCAACGCGATGGTTGGGATCGAGGAGTTGGAAGCGAAGATGGCAAAGCATGGCCGGCAGACGAAGGCCATCGCGCTCAAGTACCAGCACCTGCCAGCGGTGGCAACTGCCGAGAAGAAGGAGACGAACCGGGAGTTCCTGGTGGTGGGATGGGATCCGCATGCGCCGCTTCTGAGGGGTGTCTCAGTTGGTAGATCCAACTTCCGGGATCACGCCGTCGGGGTCGAGGTCGACTGGGCCGTCTCCAGCATCCATGCGGACGTGGACCCGGGTGGCTCCGAGCGAGCGGCCGCGGAGCCCCTCCCGGTGAATGGCCTTGAGAAGGGCGATGCGTCCCTCCCCGAGCAGACGGCTTCCGAGGGCAGGGGTATGCCCGTCCCGGAACTGCAGCCGGGCGTCGATGATCCAAGTTCCATCCTCGGAGAACCCGGCTTGGACGGAGATTGCGAACGGGGGCTCGACACTTCGGGCGGTCATGTCGCAACTGTCCCTTGCGCGACGCGTGGAAGTCAACCGGTGCAGGAGGAAGGATGAGTGGAAAAGCTGTGACGACCCTCCAAGACGCCACCGAAGGGGCCCACATTGGCCCTGGAATGCGGATCGGAGCGCGGATGGTTCCTCTGGACGATCTCCGTCCTCATCCCCTCAACAGCAACATGATGTCCGAGGATTTGAAAGAGAAACTGAGAGTCCACATAAAGCGCTCGGGCCGTTATCCCTTCCTGGTTGTTCGTCCCCATCCCGGGGAGCCGGGGAAATTCCAAGTTCTGGATGGCCACCACCGCGTGCAGGTCCTCCGGGAAATAGGCCACTCCGCCGCCAGGTGCGACGTTTGGGACGTGAACGATCGGGAGGCGAAGCTCCTGTTAGCCACTCTCAACCGGCTTCAGGGGCAAGACGTTCCTATCCGCCGGGCTGAGCTCCTGCACGATCTACTGGGGGAGATGAGCATCGACGATTTGGCCGGGCTACTACCGGAGACGGAAAAGCAGCTCGAAGAGCTGCATGCGTTGCTCGAGTTTCCGGCCGAGGAGGTGGCGGCATTTCTCGAGGAACAAGCTGAAGCGGCGGAAAAGGTGCTGCCCCGGGTGATGTCGTTCGTGGTCACGCCGGAACAAGAGGCGATCATCGAGCGGGCGGTGGAGAAGGCCTCCGACGGCACTCCTGGCCGGGACCGCAAGGCGAGGGGACTGACCAATCTGGCACGTCACTTCCTGGAAGAACAATCCGATGCCGAAGGCCCCCAGCAAGGTTCGTGAAGAGGCGAGACGGTTATTCCTGGCAGGTGAGTTGTCCAGCAATGCCGAGATCGCCCTGCGTCTAGGTGTGAAGCCCCACACGGTGGGGGAGTGGCGCCGGCGGGAAGATTGGGATGGCCTGCAGCTGAAGATCGACAAGCGGGCGGCCGAGAAGTTGGTGGAAGAGCTCGCGAATGAGCGGGTAACCCTCAACGCCAATCACTTCAAGTTGTGGGGCGTGGTGGTCGCGCAGCTCGTAGAGGTCCTGCGGTCAGAGGGGTCCGACGAGAAGATCAAGAATCTGGAGCGCGTCTCCGCCATTTTGGATCGCACCCAAAAGGGCCAGAGGCTGGCTCGGGGCCTCTCCCTGGATGGACAGACCGAAGAGCAGATCCGGGCGGAATCTGCGGCGGACACCAGGAAGCTGGTGGACTTCTTCGTGGATATCGTGAAGACGGAGATAAAAGAGCCCGATCTCCGAGACCGGATCGCCCGCGCCATTCTCGAGCGGATCCCCAACGACCCCGCAGTCGAAAACTCGGCAGGGAAAGACTGACATGGAGACTGGGAAAACAGGGTTTCCCCAAAACCTCCGCGGCTACTTGCGGAGCCGGATCTCCGAAATCGCCGGGGCGGAGACACGGGCCACCAGTGATCCCCTGGCCGATTGGGTGCAGCGCAACATCCGCCTTGAAGGGAAGCCTTTTTCCTTCGAAGGCCATGCCTACCTTCGGGCCCTCTACGACGACACGGCCCCTCACGTAGTGCTTTCCAAAGCGGCTCAGATCGGCGGCACCGTCTGGGCGATTCTCCGTAGCCTGCACACTTGCCTCCAGGGCCTGAACGTTCTCTACTTCTTCCCGACCCGGAGCGATGTCATCGAATTCTCGAAGTCCCGGGTGGGACCCTTGATCGGCGACAACCCGTTCCTGGCCCGACGTGTCAAGGACACCGACACGGCAGGTCTCAAGAGGATTGGCTCGGCCTACCTCTATCTGCGAGGGACCCAGTCCCCGGTCGGGCTGAAGAGCGTCCCTGCAGACATGGTGGTGTTCGATGAGCTGGACGAAGTCACCCCGGATGCGAAGGTGCGGGCAATGGAACGCCTCGCCCACTCGGACTACAAACGCATCATCGAGCTCTCCAATCCCAGCCTACCCGGCTACGGGATCGACGAGTCGTTCGAGAAGTCGGACCAGCGCCACTGGACCCTGAAGTGTCCGGCGTGCGGCACCTGGACGGCACTGGATGCCGCGTTTCCGACGAAACTGGGTGAAGAGGTTCGGATTCTACGGGAGAGGAAGGATGGATCCTGCTATCGAGCGTGCCCGCGTTGCGAGGGCGAGCTAGACCTGGAACGAGGGGAGTGGGTGGCCTCGATCCGGGACCGGACCATCCACGGCTACCGCATCAGCCAGCTTTTCTCCAGCAAGGTCGACCCGGCCGAGATTCTGAGGGAATATCGCACCACTCGTTTCCCGGCGCGTTTTTACAACTTGAAGATTGGCATTCCATGGACCGACCTTGAGAACAAGCTGGACACGATGACGGTATTCTCCCTTTGTGGTGAAGCACTTCTGGCGGAGAAGTCCGAGCGGCCCTGCACGATGGGGGTGGACACCGGCAAACAGTTGCACGCGGTGATCCTCCGGGAGGACCCCAACGACTTCGAGAAGCATCATGTGGTTCACCTTGCGATTTGCCACGACTTCTCGGAGCTCGATGCTCTGATGAAGCGGTTCCAGGTCGAGCGGTGCGTGATCGATGGCCTTCCGGAGACACACGCCACCCGCGAGTTCGCGGGCCGTCACGCCGGCAAGGTCTATATGAACTTCTTCAACCCTCACCAGCGCGGTGCGGTCCGGTGGGACCATCAGGCGCATACGGTCCAGGTGAACCGCACGGAAGCTCTCGATGCCTCCCGTGCAGCCTTCCGGCGCCGAAGAGTTGTTCTCCCCAGGCGAACGCCCATCGTTGATCTATTTGCCAACCACCTCACGCAAGACGCCAGAATCCTCGAAGAAGACCAGGACACCGGCATGCAGAGCTACAAGTACATCCGCACCGGCGAGAACCACTTCTCCCTCGCCTTCACCTACGCTTGGCTCTCCGCCTCGGACGAGACCGGGGCTCACGGGTGGCTCCGTTTCATGCGCAGGCAAATCGAAGCGCAGGAGCGAGCGAACCGCTCCTAAGAAGCCCCCGGCCGCGCCTATCAGTGCTTTGATGCTGCCGGCAAGAGTCTCGCGGAGTTCAAGACGAAGGCGAGTTCCGAGGAAACGTGGATGCCGGCCGCGAACAGTGGATTGAGCATGCCGAGCGCTGCCAACGCCATTCCTATCCCATCAACGAGCAGTGTTCCGATGAAATTCTGGAGAATGATGCCGCGGCAATGTCGGGCAATCTTCAGCGTCTCAACAAATTTGAGCAGGTCATTCCCCAGCAGGACGACATTTGCACTCTCACGGGCAACGTCCGTTCCCGACCCCATCGCGACCCCTACGCTTGCTTGGGACAGTGCTGGCGCGTCGTTGATGCCGTCTCCGACCATGGCAACCTTTCTCCCCGCTTTCAACAATTCCTGGATTTTGGCTACCTTCTCATCGGGCAGAAGCTCGCCGTGAATTTCATCGACGCCCAGTTGCCTGCCGACTGCTTGGGCGATGACTGCCATGTCGCCAGTGAGCAGCACTGTACGCAGCCCCATCTTCCGTAGGGCGGCAATCGCCAGCACCGCCTCCGGTCGCAAAGCGTCCTCGATACTGAGCGATCCAAGTAGGCGTCCGTTGCGACCCACCAGAACCTCGGACGAGTGGCTGGGCTCCGAGACCAACGAGCTGAGGTCGAAGCGTTGTTCTTGGAGAAAGGACCTGCTGCCCACAACGATGCGTTCACCGTCCAGAGAGCACGAGATGCCCTTGCCGGGGATGTAATCGAAGCCTTTCGGCTCGCCAATCAGCAGGGACATCTCCGCAGCCTTTTGCAGGATCGCTTTCGCAAGGGAGTGCTCGGAAGGTCGCTCGGCGACGGCCGCGGCTTCCACGACGCTCTCCGCCGTCACGTCGGGACACGGAGTCACGCTGCTGACTCTGGGACTACCGAGCGTCAGGGTGCCGGTTTTGTCGAGGACGATGGTGTCGACCGTCCCGAGAATCTCCAAGTAAAGACCGCCCTTGATGATCGCCCCTTGGCGGGCCGCGCGACCGATAGCCCCCAGGATTGCAAGGGGAGTGCCTGCCGCAATGCCGCACGCCCCGGCCACGATGACGACGGAAATGGTGGAACGAACGTTCTGCGTGAAGACGAACGTCAGCCCGGCACAGGTAATTGCGAAGTAGACCAGGTATCCCGCCAGTCGGTCGGCGATTCTCTGGATCGGGGCTTGGGAGTGCTCGGCCCGCTCTACCGCTTCGATGATCTTCCCGAATGCGGTGTCACGTCCGATGCCCTCCGTGCGGACTTCGATCACTCCCGATTGGTTGATGGTTCCGGCGTAGACCCTGCTACCGACGAGCTTCTCGACCGGCAGGGACTCGCCCGTGATTGTGGCTTGGTCCACGAAGGAATTCCCCGCGGCCACGATTCCATCCACCGGGACACGAGAACCCGGCTTCACGAGAACCACGTCGCCAACCTGCATCTCGGCAGCTTCGACCTCTTGCGTCCCTCCGGCCCGCCGAACGACGGCACGATGGGGAAGAAGGTCCAATAGGTCTTTGATGGCGCGCCGCCCACGCCCGACGGTCAGCCCCTCCAGTACCTCGGCCACCAGGACGAAGAAGGCAATCACCAACGCCGTGAAGAACTCCCCGATGGCGAGAGCCGCAGCGAGGGCGATGGTCATGGAGAGTTCCATCGTCATGCGCCGGGCAAGGATGTTTGTGAGAGCTTCTCGGAAGATCGGGTATCCGCCCACCAGCGTGGCGACAAGAGCCACCACGTCGAAGCTCGCGAAGTGCCGCCAGAGGCCCAACCAACTGGCGACGCAGGCTAGGGCAACTAGGCCGATCCGAATCAGGTCGATCTTTTCCAGCGAATGACCGTGATCGTCAGGGTCGGGAAGAGCGCGGCCACTTCCCGGGTCCGGTTGTTCGACCTGAGTGCGGCCTGCTTTGATGTCGGGTTCTGGTGTTGCCGTGGTGGTTCGGTTCATTGTGAAACTCCTGACGTCTGCTTGCCTCGTCAAGTATGCCTTGATCCGGCAGACATGCGGCATGGGGTTGCTGGAAAAGCGCCTTTATGCGGCATTCACCCCTCCGGAGAGTCGATTTATGCGGCATCGACCCTCCCGGAAGGGCGGTTTATGCGGCATCCCCCCTCGAAAAAGGCCTCCCATGCGGCATCGATTTCGAGGAAAACCGCCCCTGCCGCTTGCGCTTGCAACATTCCGGATCGCCGGAAGCCGCTCCCATCAAGGCAGAGGCGGCAAACTCGTCACCTGCGAAGGTGATGCAAGGCGGGATTTTGGGGCAAAAAACTGCCGCACGCCTGCCGCATGAAAGCCGGAAGGCCGCTCGAAAATGTCGCGTGTTTGTCGGGATTTTGCGGATTTTGTGACTTCGGTCACGGAACCTGAACGCAAAGAGGGCGACCATGACGGTCGCCCTCTTCGTTGCGCCGGTTGCCCGGCTTCTATGTTGGTAGCGGGGGCGGGATTTGAACCCGCGACCTTTGGGTTATGAGCCCAACGAGCTACCAGGCTGCTCCACCCCGCGTCGCTGACGAAGAGGGCGCATTATAGGAGGCAGGTGGAGAGGGTGTCAAGGCAACGGGCGTGGAGCAACACTGGCGGGAAGCGCAAATACCTGCGTGGCAGCGGTTTTTCCGATAACAATTGGCTTGACCCGGACCGCCCTCTCATGTAAATGTTACCCATCGGCTCACCCCCCACACTGGGGAGTTCCCAATGCGTGCCCCACGATTGATGGCGATGCTGCTGACAGGGATCGTAGCCCTGTTCGCCACCGGACCGGTTCTGGCGTTCAACTGGACCGCCAACGGCTCCTTCAAGTATCAGGACCGCGAGTTCGACCAGAACGGATTCACCGGTGTCACCCCCGCCTTGCCTATCCGCTTCGCCAAGGTGGAGGTCCGGTTCAAACAGGGCGGCGGAACGCAGCTGCTGGCGACCGGGGCCACCGATGGAAACGGCAATTACTCGATCGATGTCTTGA
>Ga0137425_1000025_pt1 | contig 51793 bp, 55 predicted proteins | sample EasRivERMZT640_2_FD_102318 | JGI IMG/M metagenome (GOLD analysis project Ga0137425, IMG submission 102318) | Soil microbial communities from meander-bound floodplain in the East River, Colorado, USA - East River MetaG ERMZT640_2 | ecosystem: Environmental > Terrestrial > Soil > Floodplain ...
ACGTTTTCGTGCAAGAGCTTGCGCCCCTCCGCGTCCACGACGCAGACATGCATCGTCCGCGCGTGCAGATCGATCCCGCAGTAGTGCCGGTGCTTGACTTGGTAGAACCGCATCTCGTCCCTCTCGTCGTGGTGACTCGTGACACCGCGAAGCTTGGAGCCTCGCGCGCCACTTCGGGAGGGCCTGGATCAGAATCATGCGGATGCAGCTGACAAGGCCGCGGGAACGGTGGCCGGCCGCCGAACGCTGGACGTCCGCGTCCTTGCAGCTGATCCGCGGTCGTTAGGCGGATCTGGTGATCGGTGCTGTCAACGTCGAGACAACGCGCGGCTTGCTCGTAGGATTCAGCGGAACGATGAAGTCGTTGTCGCACAAAGTCGTCGCTGGTGCATTGACGACCGGGCAGACACCGGTAGCGTGGTCGCAACGAGTAGAAGCGAATGTTCACTGCTTGCAGAGACTCCTCGAAGGAGGCATCCAGATGAGGCTGGAGAGTATTGATGCGGACTCGCTTCCTGAGTGGGACCGGCAAGTTCTGATTTCCGCAGACTCGGACGCGAAGGAAGACAAGTCGGCTCGATGGATGCTGTGGGGCTCAATCGGGACAGTCTTGGCGTGGTTCGTGACTGAATTCGTGCTGACGCTTGAACTGCGAATGACCCCGTTCTTCCTTGTTTCCGCAATCGCGGGGTTTGGTGCGCGGGCGTTCATGCGAGAACGCGCGGCATGGATCAGGATCGCGCGCAGACTTGACGCGGCAAAGTCCGTCGGCGCGGCATCTCATTGACCGTCTAACATGCGAATGCAGCTGACAAGGCCGCGGGGACGGCGGTTGAAGGCCGTCCGGCCCTCAAACGCGTCCTTGCAGCTGATCCGCGGCCGTCAGGCGGAAGACGGCGACGCGTTCCTCGACGAAGTCCGCCATGGATCGGCATGGCAAGTCTCGGAGGATGCGGACGCTGCGGCGATTTGGCCCGCTCGTTCTCGCATTCCTCGCGGGTGTCGCTGTCTGTGCCGTTCTGTTCACCCGTCGGAATTCGAATCAACCGGCCCGCATTCCAGAGTTGCGCGACTTGATCTCCCGCGTTCGTGAACGTCGCCCGAAGCAAGGCATTCGGTACCCGACCAAGCTGATGAAGAGAGACGGCTCCTCTTCCTGGCTGATGTTTCAAGTGGTCGATTCCCCGAGCGGAGTCGAAGAAGCCGGAGGCGCGGTGATCCTGCGTCAACTAGAGGAAGGTATCCTCTGCGCGACGGTCGCAGACGCTCTGGATGCTCGCGGCGAGGAGTCGTTGGCGGCTCAAGTCTGGGAACAGGCCCGCCGGATTCTGTGCGTAGAAACCGTAGACCAGGCGAAGGACGAAATCCTCATTCGGCTGAAGACAGAGGCGGAACGTTGAGGCGCGCCGAACGGTGTCGTCCGTCGGCAGACAGCTCTCGACCGATGACGGAGTCCCTCGCCCAGGGGAAGTCAGGCTTTCGTCGTCGGTTAGACTCATGACCCGGAGTCAATCATGCGAATCACGGTCGATGTTCCTGATGCCCAGATCCGTCGTCTCGAAGAGGCGGCGCGACGCTTGAAGGTTTCGCCGGAGGCCCTTGCGGCCGCGGCTGTTCAGGACATGGTGGCGCAAGGCGATGCAGACTTCGCGAAGGTCGCTGAGCGGGTCCTGAAGAAGAACCGCGACCTGTACCGACGACTCGCGTAGGTCTGGGTAGTTGCGGTACCTCACGCTCACGGAGGTGCTCGACCTTCACGGGCGCGTCGTCGAAGCCGCGGGCGGGGCGGTTCCACTTCGGGACCTTGGGGCCCTGCAATCAGCGGTCGCACAGCCACGGACATCATTCGAAGGCGCGGAGCTGTATCCGACGCTCGAGGAAAAGACGACGGCGTTGATGTTCTCGCTCGTCCAGAATCATCCATTTGTGGATGGGAACAAGAGAGTCGGACATGCGGCGGCAGAGTCATTCTTGATGTTGAACGGATTCGAGTTCGTTGCGTCAGTCGAAGAGTCGGAACGAATTGTCGTGGGACTCGCGGCGGGCAGAGTTTCACGCGAAGAGTTGTTGGCGTGGATTCGCGCGCATGTGCAGGCGGTGCAAGATGAAGGCGAAGGTACAACCTAACATGGGGACGCACCTGCCGATTCCGCGGGCGCCGTGGTCGGCCGCCGGGCGGCCCTCAAACGCGTCTTCGCAGCTGATCCGCGGCCGATAGTCCGACATCGCGTGAGGTTTCAGATGGCTGACCAGACCGAACCGGCGAAGTCTGCACTTGCCTTCGTGCAATTGTTGGCGGCCGCTTCGGAGAAGCTGGCGCAACGCGGAATCGTCACCCGAAGTCTTCGGTGCGACTGGGCCTCGTTCGGCTCATGGATGATGGACGCCAGTAATGAGTCGAAAGAACTTGCTCGGTGGGAGGCATTTCGCAAGAAGGACTTTGGGGCGCGGGGGCCCGAAGTCCTGCGCGTCGTTTGGGATGGCAAGGAACGGCTGCTCGAGGTCTCGGCCTCGCCATCGGGCGCTCTCACCGGTCCCAATAGATTCGTAAAGGAGTCATCGGGATCGTTCGCGAACATGCAGGCTGCACTTTCGTTCGCGGAGGACTACCTCGTGAAACGCTTGCTGAAAACCTAAGCGAAGAGTCGCCACGGTGTCGTGGACTGGAGCCAATCATGAGGCTGCTTGCGGTCGTGGTTGCGACGCTGGTCTTTCTCGGCGGATGTTCGACAGGCTCGGTCACGGTGACGGGAACGCCACGGGATCCGATTGCCGCCTCTGAGGTTCGTGTGTACGCAGATCCGCCTGCGGACTTCGACGTGATCGCGCTTCTGGAGTCGGCGCCGAGCTCGGGTTGGACGGACCAAAGCCGGCAAGACAAGGCTGTGGCTGACTTGAAGGAAAAGGCGGCGACGCTCGGGGCCAATGGGATTTTGCTGACGGGAGTCACGGATTCTGGTGGCGGCTCGGGTGCCGGAGTCGGCGTCTCCTCCGGTGGCGGGGTGGGCGTTGGAGTCGGCGTCTCCAAGTCGTCCAAGTCGGTCTTTGCCAAGGCCATCTTCGTGAGGTGACGGCTGATCCGCGGTCGTTGGTCGGACCTCGTGGTGGAACGAGGATGCGATGCACGGTGCTGGCAACGACGGCCGTGCTCGCGTCTTGAATCGGAGGCAAGCAAGTGGCGAAGCATCCGCTTTCGGTCGACGTAGGACCTGGTCGCATTGCCTGGTTCGACATCACGACGACGAAGCTGTCGTTGTCGAAGGACTTCTACTCGAAGTTGTTCGATTGGAAGTTCAGACCCCTGCAGGGAACTGATTTGGCTGCGGAGATCGTGTCGTGTGATACGGCGATCGGGACGCTTCGAGTGGCGGATGGAAGCATCAGCAACTTCAACGGAGTCGTCTACGTGCAGGTGAGCGATCTTCCCGCGGCCTGCAAGAAGGCCAGGGAATTGGGTGGGACCGTTCCTCCCGTCTTCCCATTCAATCTTCCGGACGGCACGGGCGCGATCGCGCTCCTGAGCGATCCGGCCGGCCACCCCATCGGCATGTACTCGAATACTCTGCTTCCGTCGGCGGCGCCGCCCGGCAGATGAAGCAGTCGAATCATCGCGATCGAACCGTCACGAAGTGGAGTTCGTCGTGAACATTCTCACCGTGAATCTGCTGTTCAGTACGCTGGAACTCAGCTGCTTGGAGGCGCGACGGCGTGCCGATGGACGGGACTCGGCGGACGGCCTAGCGTGAGCACGGGACTGGGTCCCGTGGAGATTCCGTCATGAACAGGGAGCGTCCCTGGAATCAGGGTGCGTGCCCGAGGAGCGCTCGATGCAAGTGAGTTGCCACCTCACGTTTCGGGGGCAATGCGAGGAGGCGTTCAGGTTCTATCAGCGATGCCTCGGCGGCACGGTGGTCACGATGCTCACGTACGGCGCGTCGCCAATGGCGGAACAGGTCCCGGCGGAATGGCGCGGCAAGGTCGTTCATGCGAGTCTGAAGGTCGCTGGCGTGATGTTGACGGGCGCCGACCTGCTTCCGCAGCAGTACGTGCAGCCGCGCGGCTTCTTCGTCCTCCTGGGCGTCGATGCTCCCGCGGACGCGGAACGCGTGTTCCAGTCCCTGGCCGAGAACGGTGAGGTGCTCGTGGCGATCCAGAAGACCTTCTGGTCCTCCCGTTTCGGAGTGCTGGTCGATCGATTCGGCATTCCGTGGGAGATCAACTGCGAGCAAGCACCGGGCGCTGCGTAAGGCCAGGTCGGACGCAGGCGGAGATGAGGGAATGGAACCCCGTCGGTTCACCTGGCACGGGCCGGACGGCGAGCACGAGCTGGTGTTGGCCTGGGTCCCTGGAACCGCCGGCACTCCCTACGGATTCGGGCACGGGCATCCGCGGCGATCGATGGAGCTGGCCGGCTTCTTCATCGGTACGACACCGGTGACGCAGGCGCTGTGGCAGCAGATCATGGGGACGAATCCAGCGATTCACCGCGACCCACGCTGTCCGGTCGAGAACGTCTCCTGGAACGACGTCACCGCGCCTCGCGGCTTCCTCGACCGGCTCAATGCCAGCGACTCCTTGTCGAGTCTCGCGCAAGGCGATGCCACTCTGCGCTTTCGACTTCCATCGGAGGCGGAGTGGGAGTACGCGGCTCGAGGCGGTCCGCGCTGGCAGGAAGGATTCGAATTCAGCGGAAGCAATGAGCCGGACGAGGTCGCATGGTATGGACGGCGCTGGCGACGTGCGGATCAGGCTTTGGTGAATCTCCTTGGCTGGCGGATCGGATGGCGCCTGACGAACCGTCTTCGCAAGTTGCTCCCGCGCCGCACGCACACGCACGCCGTGGGATCCAAGGCGTCGAATCAGCTGGGACTCTTCGACATGTCCGGCAACGTCTGGGAGTGGTGCCAGGACGTATGCAGCGAAGACCTCGACGCCGTGCCCAGCGACGGACGCCCCTGCGTCGGTCCAGGTACGGAACGCCGGCTCCGAGGCGGCTGTCACAACAACTGGGATCTGCACTGTCGCGTGTGGTGGCGGTACGGGATCGAGCCAGGCGCTCACGACGGCTGCATCGGGTTTCGCGTGGTGCTTGCACCGCCATCGTCGGGAGCAACCCAAGGATGGCGCAGGGACGCCAGCGCCTGACGTGCGCATGCGCCGGACTGATAGTGTCACGATCCTCACGCCGGTGAACGCCTGGCGCGACGAAACTGGGCGCGATTCGGGAGCCTCCCATGGAAATCGTCTGGTTCATCCTGATCGGACTGTGCGCGGGATGGCTCGCCGCGCAGATCACGAAGGTGTCGGGGCTCGGTCTCGTGGGCAACGTGGTCGTGGGTGTCGTCGGGGCGCTCCTCGGCGGTTTCCTGTTCCGGCAGGTGGGAGTGTCGACGTCGGGCCTCGGCGGCCAGCTCATCGTCGCGACGGTGGGAGCCATCGTCTTGCTGGTCCTGCTGCGTCTCGTGCAGAGCAAGCCGAAGGCGTAGCGGGCGGGGAAGCTCTGGTCGGCGATCCGTATGACGCGATTTGTAGAAGCGTTTGGTCGGGCGTGAGTCGCGCGGCTTCGTCGAGGCGGTCGAATAGTTGCTGTCGGACACGGTCGTTGTGGGATTTCGACGACCTGCCCGGCGACGAGCGAGGAGAAACCCATGAACTGGTTCTGGTTCCTGTTGATCGGCGCAATTGCCGGCTGGCTTGCGGGTGTCCTGACTCAGGGTCGTGGCTTCGGTCTCTTCGGCGACATTGCCGTCGGCGTCGTGGGTGCGCTCGTGGGAGGCTTCGTCTTCACGCTGCTGGGTCTTCAGTGGTTCGGCGCGCTCGGCGCATTGATCACGGCCACCGTCGGCGCCGTGATACTTCTGAGCGTCCTGCGACTCACCTGTCGCCGTTGCCCGACGTGATGCTCCATTCCGGTACTGACTGCGGCGCGGGCTCGATGCGGCCGGGTTGCGGCCTTCGTCGAGCCCGCGTATGCCGCGGGCACCGTGGACGGCCGCCGAACGGGTAGGCTCCGCAACTTCGCAGGTGATTCGCGGTCGTTGGGCGACCGTCGACGGGGGGCGCATGGCGAAGCCGGGATCGGTGATCTGGGGCGTTTTCCTCTTGCTCTTCGGGGCGGCCCTGTTGGGGTGGGTTGGATACAACCTGCTTGTCGAACGCTTGCCGGCCACCAAAGGAATGAGCCCCTTGTTCGCCATCCTGTTCGGCATCGGTGCCGTCATCGCAGGCGTGTTTCGGATTCGTGGACAGAAACCACCGCCATTCCTGTGACACTGAAACGACGCGGCTCGAAACGTTAGCTGGCTCTCTGGGAGGAGACGATGCGTGCCGCTTGCGTCGGATCTCCGATGGTCCTGGTCATTGCCGCGGCTCGACGCGCGGCCTCGAGGTCCTTTCCGTGTACACGGCGCCCCTCAAGCGAAGGATGATCTGGCGGCACCGGGAGCGCCACCTCACCTGGTGGCACGTGGCGGCGGGGCTCTTCCTCCTCGTGGGCTGGCAGCTCCTGCCGACGTTGCAGATGCAGTCGCTCGGGCCGGTCATTGGTGAATTGAAGCAGTGCCGGGACGTCCACGGCCATTTCCCGGCGAAGGCGGACGACCTGCCGTTGGCAATGCAGCGCCGGCTCTACACGATCTGGGGGAGTCGGATCCGATACGAAGGGGGCGACCGCGGATTCGCGTTGCACTTCGATTTCGAGGCCTACCTCTGGGAGCTCGGGGAGACCTCGCGCTTCGAGTACGACACCGGGTCCGACGACTGGTTTCACTGGTACGACTGACGGCGCGCGGTCGGACACGGGGCCCGGCCCGGAGTCCACATTGTCGATCCAACCGTGCCTGGCGATCGTGACACGGGCCGACGCGCCGCGGCTCCGTGCAGGTCACGGATATCGTCGTCGCGCACTCGGGAGATCTCGATGCTGAGCCGCTTCGCACTCGCATTGCCCTGGATCGTCGCGTCGGTCGCGTGCGGTTCGATGTACGGGTCGCTTGCCGCGGATGAGTTCGCGGAACCGAGTCCGATCCGCAAGCAGGGCTCGGTGGACGGGCGGCTGCTGATCAAGGCGGCGTCGATGGCGGTCGAGGTGGGGGACTCGGAGGAGGCGGCGCAGAAGGCGACGGCGATCGTCGGCGAGGTCGCGGGGATGGTCGAGCGGTCGGCGGCCACGCAGGAAGGGGCCGTCGACCTGGTCGTGCGCGTGCCGGAGGCGCAGCTCGAAGCGGTGATGAAGCGCTTCGAGGAGCTGGGCGACGTGACGCGCCGCTCGCTGACCGTCACCGACGTCACGGACGAGGTGGTCGACCTCGACGCCCGCATGAAGAACCTCGTCGCGACGCGCGACAGCCTGCGCCGGCTGATGGAGCGCGCGACGTCGGTGCAGGACGTCGTCGCGGTCGAGCGCGAGCTCTCCCGGGTCCAGGGGGAGATCGACTCGATGGAGGCGCGGCTCAAGAGCTTGCGCTCGCGCGTGTCCTTGTCGGAGCTCCGCCTTACACTCAAGCGCTCGCAGATCCTCGGCCCGATCGGCTATGTCGGCAAGGGCGTGTGGTGGGCGGTGTCGAAGCTCTTCGTGATCCGGTCGTGACGACCGGACGGTGCGGCGAGGCACGATCGTGCGAGACGTCTCGAAAAAGCTGACGGCGCTCGTCGCTCTCCTCGTCCTCGCCGCGTGCGCCTCCTCGGAGGAGTACGCCGCGCAGCGCCGCGAGTGGCTGCTCGATCTCCATCCGCCGGGGACGCCGCGCGCCAAGATCCACGAAGAGTTCGGAGGGAGCGAGCCCGAATTCTCCTACCCGCGGCCGGAGGCGGGCTGGCGCGCGTTCGAGCCCGCTGCCATCGGCGCGCGCGTGCTCGCCAGCGTGAAGCGGACCGGAGAATCGGTTGCGCGCGTCGAGCGCTGGTTCATGCCCGACGGTTTCCTGTCGCTCTGCTACGTCTGGTTCTACTTCGACGAGAACGACCGCCTCGTCGACGCGGAGTGGCAGTACCACACCGACTGAGCGTCGTTCGGGCCGCGCCGGCGTCGGTCGTTACGTCTTCGTTGCTCGGGAGCGGTCGCGCGGCTGCAAGATCGGAGCGCTGCGCGCCGCCGTCGAAGTCGAGGGCCCGAACATGTCGAAGCGCCCGCTCGCCCCCGCGCTGATCGCCTTGCTCGTCGTCAATGCTTGCGAACGCAAGCCTCCCGAACCTCCCGCCAGCAGCGCCGCCGCCGAATCCCGCAACGACCGCGTGCGCGACCTCTTCGACTCGATGGCGAAGGGCACCTACACGGAAGCTCTCTTCCCGAAGCTCGGCTGGGAGGACATCCCCGCGCTCCTCGAACGCGCGGCCAGCACGAAGGTGCTCACCAACTTCCCGTGCAGTCCCGACTCGTCGCAGTCGGAGGAGTTTTGCAGCGAGGGAATGGTCGCGCTCTGGCTCGTCGAGGGCGTGCGCAAAGGGGGATGGTTCGCGTCGCTGAATGCGCTCTGCTTCGGGCCGGCGGATGCGAAGGCGACGTGGGGGGAGCGGTCGGAGGCGAACCACGAGCGCGTGCGCGCGGCGTACGCGGCGTGGTGGACGCGCGCGCGCGGCCTCGCGCGCGAGCAGGCGGCCGCGCTCGATCCGCTGGAAGGGACGGGGCTTCATTGGTACTGAGTCGCGCCACGTCCTGCGCGAGTTGAGCGGGCCGCGGTCGACGCCGCGGGCGCGGGGACGCTCGCGGAGGATTTCGATGAGACGACTCGCGCTGGCGGGGCTCGTGTCCATGGCGTCGCTCGCGTTCTCCTGCATGACGGCGGGACGCGGCGGCGGAGGCAGCGGCGGCTTCGACGACGTCACGTCGCGCTTCCAGTACCGCGTGCCGGTCGAGACGGGCAAGTCGTGGAGCGCCGGCCCCGACCGGATCTCCATCACCGAGATCTGGGGGACGCGTCCGCGCATCGAGGTCGGCGGCCACTACCTCGTGCGCGGCACGTACACGTTGAAGTCGACGGAGGCCGGCGAGGTCTTCTTCCACGTGAAGGGCCCGAGCAACGCCGGCTCCGACCTCGACCTCCAGCACGTCGCCGTCCAGCGCGGCAGCGGGACGTTCAGCGTGGTCCACGGCTTCTCGAGGGACGGCAACTGCCACGTCTCCCTCTTCGCCCAGAAGGGGAGCGACTACGTCCCGGCGGCCGATCTCTACTTCGGGAGCGGCGCGAACGTGTTGCGCGAGTCGAAGTGAGCCGAACCATGGATGACGACATCGTCACCATCCCCTGTCCCTATTGCCGCAAGCCCATCTACGAAGAGTCCGTCGCCTGCGAGCACTGCGGCAGGTACCTCTCCGACGTGGACCGCCCGTGGCGCCGGCCGTGGTGGCTGATCGTCGGGGTCGTCGCGGGGCTGCTCTGCGTGTGGTTCTGGCTGTGGCGGTGAGCGCCGGACATACCGGTGAACGGAATCCGGCGCCGGGTGCGTTCATCCAGGCGATGAGATCGACCGTTCTCGTCCTGTTCAGCGCGATCATCCCGCTCGTCGCCTGCGCGTCGGGTGAGAAGCCGTACTTGCCGCGTCCTCTGGAAGCGGACGTGCAGGCGCGCGGCGAATCGATCATCTGCGGCGGGCTCGCGATTCCCTTGTTGCCGTCACTCCCTGCGGACGGACTCCGTCTGCCGCTTCGATCGCGCGTGGCCCCTTTGGTTCAATGCACCACCAGTACCGGCGAATCGGCGATGTTCGAGCTGGACACGGGGTCCTGGTGGACGTTCGTGACCGCCAGGGAGGTGGATCGATTGCGGCTGCCGCTTCGCGAATTGGCGGAAGAGGACTACGTCGCTGTTCAGGACTCTTTCAAGGTCAGCCGGTGCGCGCGGATCGACCGACTGAAGCTCTCGGACGCATGGACCTCACCCGTCGACGCACTCGTATTCGACCTTCCGCTCGACATCGCTGGATTGCTGGGAGCCAACGTCTTCGGCCAAGTCCCCGTGCTGTTCGACGTCGGCAGAGATGAGGTCCTCCTGCTGCCCGAGAAACACGAGGACGTCCTCCGGGAGCGATACGCCGATCGATACTGGAACGACCTCCCGCTCGGCTGGTGGGGAGGCTTCCCCTACGTGACGCTGACGGTTCGCGACGTGAAGCTCCGAATGCTCTTCGATACGGGCGCGACGTCGAGCTGTCTCGTCCAGAGAGTCGCGCAATCCCTCGGGCTCCAGGGTCTGGGAACAAATTCGTTCGAAAAGATCGACGCGTCCGGCCGACGCGTCGCGGAACATCGCGGTTACCACGTCGAGGGATTGACGCTCGGCGACTGGATCCTGGACTTCGAGAGCTGGTCCACGGAGGGGGACCTTCTCCGTCTCGAGGCCGACGGAATCCTCGGCTTCGACGTGCTCCGCAAGATTCCATTCGTCTTCGATGCGCGAAGGAACCTCGTCCGAGTCCTGGGACCTGTGACACCTCTCGAGCGGGCGCTGCGCATCGACCCGAATGAAGAGATTCAGGGCGCGCTTCGAGACCCCTATCCGCCTTTCCGCAAATACGCATTGGCCGGGATGGCGAGCTCCGGAAAGCCGAAATACGCGTCCCTCATCGCAGAACGCCTCGACGACGTCGACGACTCCGTTGCCGCAGAAGCCGCGAAGGCCTTGTCCGCTTTCGCGAAGGAGTCGTGGTCCGAAGAATCGCAGGTCGAACGAGCGCGCCTCTGGTGGCAAGCTCACCGGAACGACCCGGAGTTCGCGCGACCGGCGACGAAGTGATCCGCCTGCCGCGCGAAGTGGCGCTTCGGTTCCGACGCTCGGAGGTCCTCGAATGCGCGCACTCGCAACCATCGCGATCCTCGCGTCGACGCTCGGCGTCGCGTCGCACAGCGCCGTTCAGGCTGCGGATCCACGCCTCGCGGGCGCGGAGCGCAAGCTTGCCGACGCGCTGGCCTCCGCCCGCGCGGCGTACGACGCGTCCGCGCGCCGCGCCTGCGAAGAGTTCAACAAGTCCGTCGACGCCGCGATCGAGCAGCTCGGAAGAAAGGCCGACCCGGCCGAGGTGGAGCGCTTGCGCGGCATGAAGAAGCCGCCGCCGGCTCCGCTCGCGGCGGAGCCGGTGCAGGCGGACGAGTGGCCGCTCCTGAGCGAGCGGATGCGTCTGACGCTGCGGCTCGCGGGGACTTCGTGGCGTGGGGTCGGCGCTGGCGACCTGATGACGTTCCAGACCAACGGGACTCTCGAACCGAGCGACAAGTCGAAGTCAGGCTGGCACTGGGTCGCGCTCGATGCGAGCCACATCCTCGTCACCTACCCCGACGGTTGGATCAACGGCCTCAAGTTCAACGCCGACTTCAACGAGTGCCGCCTCTCGGAGTACTGCAAGCCAAGGGAGAAGGCGGACACCTGTCGGTTCGAGAAGTAGGCTGGTCGTCCCGCACATCCGCAGCTCGCATCACGGCAGGAGGACGGCCCGCCATGCCCGACATTCCGAGCATCTTCCGCGTCACGCTGCAGGTGTCGGATCTGAAGAAGGCGATCGCCTTCTATTCGAAGCTGCTCGGGACGGACGGGCGGAAGATCCATGGCGCGCGCCACTACTTCGATTGCGGGCCGGTGATCCTGGTCGCGCTCGATCCGACGGGCGGGGAAGGGAAGGCGCAGCCGATGCCCGACCACGTCTACTTCTCGGTCAAGGATCTTTCGGCGGTCCACGCGCGCGCGAAGAAGCTGCGCTGCCTGTCGAAGGAGGACGTCCACGGTGAGAGCGGCGGCGCGATGGTGAAGCGTCCCTGGGGAGAGAAGTCGTTCTACGTCGAGGATCCGTTCGGGAATCCGCTCTGCTTCGTCGAGACGGGAACGGAGTTCACGGGCCGCGCGAGCGCGCAGGAGTGACGGAGGCCGCGCGATGTGGAAGGGACTCGTGCAGTCGGCCGTGGTGATCGTCGCGTTCGCGCTCGGATGGATCCTGCGCAGCGCGTCGACGGAGTCGCTGCCGAGCGGAGCCGCGACCTCCGCCGATCTCCAGCGATTGACGAAGACCATCGACGAGCGGCTCGCGGCGATGGAGCACCGGCTCGATTCACTCGTCGCGCCTGCGTCCGCTCCCACCAATCCCGCCGCGCCGCCCGAGACCGCCGAAGCGAAGCGCTCCGCCGACGGCGCGAGCGCGGCGACTCCCGAAGAGCTCCTCCGCCGACTCGACGCGCTCGCCGCTCGCTTCGAAGCGTTCCAGGCGTCCATGTCGATGCCGCAGGAGATCAAGGAGAAGGACGTCGACGCCGTCGAGGCGATGATGCAGGAGTACCACGCGGACCCCGTGAAGGGGCATCGACTCCACTTCGGAGCGACGCGCGTCGACCTCTATCGCAAGTACGGGATGCCCGATTTGACGTCGCGTTCGGGACTGACGAACGAGTGGTTCTACTATCCGCGTCAGGGGGACGACGCGATCAGGTTCTCGATCGAGGATGGCGTCGTCCAGCACACGTCCGTGGGCAGCTCGCCCCACCCCCGCACGAAGTGAACGGAAGCCCTCCGGAATGCGCCTCGACCAGGACTTCCTCGCCGATCCCGAAAAACTGACCGAGTTGCTCTTTGATTCCGCGCGGCGCCATCCGAAAGAATTCGGAGCGCTCGAGTGAGCCGCATTTTCGCGGTCCTTCGCGGCGCTCGTTGCCGTCCTGGACGGCGCGGAAGATGAATTGCGGAGGATCCCTGGGTGTCTGGGAGTGGCGTGATGACCCCGGTATCCACTGACCGCTGGAGCTCCGGCGACGCCTACGAGGCGTACATGGGGCGGTGGAGCCGGCTGGTCGCGCGGGCGTTCCTCGAGTGGATCCGGCCGAATCCGCAGGCGCAGTGGCTCGACGTCGGGTGCGGGACGGGGGCGCTGACGTCGGTGATCTGCGAGCTCTGCATGCCGACGTCGGTCATCGCGTGCGATCCGTCGCCGTCGTTCATCGAGCACGCGCGCGCCGCGATCCCCGACGAGCGCGCGTCGTTCGTGGTCGCGGGGGCGGACGCGCTGCCGAAACGGGTCGGCGGCTTCGACATGGTCGTGTCGGGGCTCGTCCTCAACTTCCTGCCGAGGCCCGACCGCGCGCTGGCGGCCATGCACGAACGCCTGCGTCCGGGCGGCACGCTGGCGGCGTACGTCTGGGACTACGCGGAAGGGATGCAGCTCCTCACCACGTTCTGGGAGGAGGCGGTCGCCAACGACCCGGCTGCGAAGGAAGCCGACGAGCGCACCCGCTTCCCGCTCTGCCGCGCCGCGGCGCTCGAAGCCCTCTTCAAGAAGGCGGGGCTCGAGCGCGTGCAGCTCAGCGCGCTCGAAGTGCCGACCGAATTCGCGACGTTCGAGGAGTATTGGGCCCCGTTCCAACGCGGCACCGGACCGGCGCCGAGCTACGTCGCGAAGCTCAAGATCGCCCAACGCGACGCCCTCAAGGAGCGGCTCCGCCGTCGTCTCGTCGCCGGCGGCGACGGGACCTTCAAGCTCCAGGCGCGGGCGCTCGCCGTGCGAGGGGCGGCGCTCTAGATCGCGGCGCGTCCCCTCGTCACCCCGTGTCGCCCCGCTCCGTCGGCGGTTGCGGACCCGGGCCCGGCAGTTTCGGCGCGCCACCTCTGCCGCCGCTCTTCTCGCCCGCGAGCAGCTCCTCGACCGACGCGTAGCGATAGATCACCTTGGCCCCGTCGCGCGCGAGGCCGCCGGTGTCGGCGGTCGGCCCGTACGTCGAATAGAGCGGCTGTCCCCACGCGCGGATCAACTGCGTGAGCTGCCCGCGATGGTGGGCCGAGTGGGTGAACCGCCGCACCAGCACCCACGCGCGCGAACGCTCGACGTCGAAGAACGGCACGACCGCCTCGAACCATTCCTCCGTCTTCGTGGCGAGCATGGTGAGCCGTTCGTCGGTCGCGGCCGCGTAGTGCTCGAAGAAGGCGAGGCGCGTCTCCTGCGCCGGCAGCGCGGTGCGCGCGATCGCGATCCCGAGCATCGTCTTCATCCACGCCTCCTCGCTCATGCACTGGTGGACCATGTGTTCGAGCGGTGTGCGGGCGCGCGGCTCGGGGCGGAAGCGCAGGCGCGACTCGGGGATCTGCGCCCAGACGCCGAGCGTCTTCAGCCGCTCGGTCCGGTAGGTCTCGACCAGGAAGTCGTAGCGTGCCATCGCGACTTCTCCTCGCGAACATCATCGCTCGCGCGGGAAACGAAAGGAGCCGCGCCGTGCGGGCGCGGCTCCACAAGCTTTCGTGCTCGATCGACTCGCTACTGCTTCGTGCCGCTCTTCGCCTCGGCCACGAGCGCATCGATCGCCTTGTCGAGGATTTTCTCGCCGGGGTTGCCGACCCACTTGTTGCGGAGACGGCCCTGCGCGTCGATCAGGAAAATCGTCGGCCAGCTGCGCACGCCCCAATCGTTCGGGATCGTTCCCCTCGTGCCCTTGTCGCCGCACGAGAAGCTGCGCCAGGTGATCTTCTCGTCCTTGTACTCCTTCTTCTTCAGCTGCTCGAAGTTGTCGTCGCTGTTGACGCCGACCAGGGCGAACGGCTCATCCTTCATCTTGGCCACGAGCGACCGCTCGTGCGGGAACATCGCCCGGCAAGGGGGTCACCAATACCCCCAGAAGTCGAGCATCACGACCTTGCCGCGGTAGTCCGACAGCTTGAACTTCACGCCGTCGAGGTCCTGGCCGTCGATCTCGGGCGCCGGCCCGCCGATCTTGAGGCTCTCGATCGCGCGGATCTTGGAGGCGACCCACTCCTTGTAGGTCAGCTTCTCGAAGGGGACCGTCGCGTCGGCGTAGCGCGTCGCGAGGTCCTTCATCTTCGCGATCAGGTCGGCGGTCTTGGCTTCGTCGAGCGAGCCCTGCGCCTGCTGATCGATCACCGGCATGAGCTTCTTGTATTCGAACGCCGCCTTGAGGTCGGGGAGCTTGGTGTTCGCCTCGACGTTCTTCAGGAACTGCTCCATCTCCTTCTGGAGCTGGGGCGGCGCCGGCGGGTACATCACGAACTCGACCAGCTTCTTGTCGTCGACGTGGTCCTTCTCGAGCTTGCCGAGCGCGTCGCGCCAGTGCTCCTCGAGCTTGGGGTGGTGCAGGTCGGAGTTGCTGGTAAGCGAGACGACCGCGAACAGCGCCTCGTACTCCTCCGGCTCGCCGGCGCTCCGGTCGTAGACCTTCCAGCAGCGGTCGACGAACTCGAGGACCTCGCCCGCCGTGACCTTCTTCGTGTTGTCCCTGGCGATCCGGATCGCCTTGTCGTAGGCGTCGCGGATCTCCGCGACGCTCTCGTCTCCCGCCGGGTCCTGGGCGCGCGCGCCGCCGATCGCGAGCGCGCCGACGGCCAGCACGCGCGCCGCCGTCCAGAAGACTCCGCGCCACGCGCGGCGCGTCGGCCGATTCGAGGGGGCCGGTCCCTTGGGGTCTTCTCTCATCCGCGGTTCCTTTCTTCTGGGCCTCAGGGCGAGGCGGCTGAGCGTAGCGGTGGCACGCTTACGCGGCGAGACTCGGAGCGTTCCGGCGGACATGGCGCGGCGCTCCTTCGATGGGCGGTGAGACGGATGGCGACGGGCAAATGACGACATCGGATCCGAACATCCCCGGGATCGACCTCGCCGGAGCGGAGCGGGCGCCCGAGGCGTGCGCGCGCGCGTTGCGGCGCGCCTTCGAGGAGGTCGGATTCGTCGGCGTCCGCGGCCACGACGTCCCCGATGCGACGATCCGCGCCGCGCTCGAGACCGCACGCGCCCTCTTCGCGCTGCCCGACGAGGTGAAGCGCCGCTACGAAGTCGCGGGCGGGGCGGGCCAGCGCGGGTACACGCGCGTCGGCGTCGAGACGGCGAAGGGGCGCCGCCGTCCTGACAGGAAAGAGTTCTGGCACGTCGGCCGGGAGGTCGCGCGCGACCATCCGCTCGCGCACGCGCTCCAACCCAATCTCTGGCCGGAGGAGGTCGCGGGGTTTCGGGAGGCGCAGCTCGCGCTGTTCGAAGCGCTGGAGCGGCTCGGCGTGCGGCTGCTCGCGGCGATCGCGCGGTCGCTCGCGCTGGCGGACGACTGGTTCGAGGAGCGGGTCGACGTCGGGAACAGCATCCTGCGGGCGATTCACTATCCCCCGGTGCCGGCGCGCGACGGCGCCGCGCGCGCCGCCGCGCACGAGGACATCAACCTCATCACGCTGCTCGTCGGCAGCGACGAGCCCGGTCTCGAGATCCTACGCCGCGACGGCCGCTGGATTTCCGTGACGACCCTCCCCGGCACCATCGTCGTCAACGTCGGCGACATGCTGCAGCGCCTGACCAACGCCCGCCTCGTCTCCACCACCCACCGCGTCGTCGACCCGCCGCCGCCCTGGTCCCGCCGCTCCCGCCACTCGATCCCCTTCTTCCTCCACTTCAATCCCGACGTCCAGATCCGGACCCTCCCGACCTGCATCGACAAAGACCATCCCGACCGCTTCCCCACGCCGATCATGGCGCACGACTTCCTGCAGCAGCGGCTGCGGGAGATCGGGCTGATGAAGGGGTGAGCGATCGATCGATCAGCGCTCGAGCGCGACGAGCGCCGCCGCCGCCGCTTCCTTCTGGTCCTTGCCCCACGGCGCGCCCGCCTGCTTGCCGAGCGCTGCGACCTTCGCTTCGAGCTGCGCGCGCGTGATTCCGAGTTCTTTCGCCGCGGCGTCGAGCACCGTCTTCTCCGGCAGCGTCACGAGCGCGAGCTGGCACGCCTTCGCGCCCGCGACGAGGACGTTGCGGAAGAGCTCGCCCTCCGCCTGATGCATGCGCACGTGGACGGCGACGATCTGGGCGGTGGTCCAGGCGGGCATGCCGGGGCCGATCAGGACGGCGCAGCCGGCGACCTCGTGGCCCGCCTTCGCGAGCCGTTTCGCTGCGTCGCCGATCCCCTGCGCGGCGAGGCGCTCGGCGGCGGCGATGCTGCGCTGCACGCTCTTCTCGGCCTCCGCCGGCGCGAGCGGCTCTGCTTCGTGGTAGGTCGCCATCACTCCCTTCGGGAGCAACAGGAATTGCGAGCGCTCAACGACCTGCGGCGCGCCCAGATCGCCGCCGATCGCGACGAGCACCGCGCGACCGGTGCGGGCTTTCAGTCCGAAGGCGACGCGCATCACGAGTCCCCCGAGTTGCCGGCGCGGAGGCGGACACTACTTGGATTCGGAAGAGCAGGTCGCGTCACGACATGGCGGGCTTCAAGATTCGTCGAAGGACACCGGGAGCGATCTATGCTGCGCCATTTCGCGCTGTGGGCTGGGCTCGCGCTCGCCGGATGCGCGACCGCGCCGCGCTCCGTGGGGGTCGTGCCGTTCGCGACGGGAGCTCCCGTCTTCCCGCTCGGCGACGGCATCGAGATCGAGGAGATCGCCGGCACCCGTCCGCGCCTCGAAATCGGCGGCGTCTACGTCGTCACGGGCCGCGCACGACTGGTCTCTCGCGACAAGGCCCGCGTGGCGCTCTTCAGCACCGGCAGCGGCAACGCGACCCGGACGGAGGGCTACCGCAGCGTCGAGATCCCGAAGGGCGAGAGCGAGTTCCATCTGGCGATCGCGATCATCGCAGACGGCGATCTGCACCTCATGCTGTCGGCCGCGGACGACCCGTACGCGAACGAGACGTTCGGCGGCGTCTACTTCCGCGATCCGGATCGGCCGTTCCTGTTCGGCGGCGTGCAGAAGGTGGACGTCGAACCGACCGACGCGCGTCGCTGAATCCAGTCGTCGCCGTCACTCCTTCCGGTCCGCGGGCGGCTCGCGTTTCGGTTCCCCGTCGTCACCGAGCGGATCGAAGCCGAACCAGCCGGCGGCCCAATCGAAGAGTTGCGTCGGAGAGAAGGCCGCGCGGATGCCGACGAAGCCGAGGAAGAGCTCTCCCTCCACGTCGAACGCGGAGCCCGCCTCGGTCCGCGGGCTCGCGAGGCTCGCCTGCTCGCGGTACGGGATGACCGTGAAGAGCGTGCCGGCCTGGCGCGGCTCGCCGTCGCGCCGCTCGTAATCGGTGAGCGAATAGACGAACGGGATCGCCTTCGTCTCCTCGTGCCAGCCGAACTCCCAGCCCTCCTCGCCGAGCCACGGCACCAGCCCGCCGTGCATCCGCTCGTCCCAGCGCGTCTCCGCCGACGGCACGCGGCGCCGCCAGCCGGCGCGGGAGTTCGACGTCTTCCCGATCCCGAAGTCGAACCAGCTCGTCACGCGGGCCCGCACGAGCAGCCCCGTCCCGCAAGCGATGCTGACCGGCGCCACGTCGACCGTGTCGCGCACGCGCGCGGCGAGGTAGTCGCCGACCACCGCGCAGCTCGGGAGCGCGAGCGGGAGGGCGACCGCGGCGAAGAGGCTCGCGCGACGACGCCCCATTCAGAACTTCACCTCGACCCGCTTCACCGTCGGCCGTTGCCGGTCGCCCGTCCGCCGCGCTTCCTTCAAGAGCGTCGCCGGGTCGACGGCGATCGGGCCCTCGCAGACGCTCTTCTTGTTCACGACGACCTTGAGCGGCTTGCCGAGGTCGAACCACGGCGCCTTCAGCAGGACGGCCGCGCGCTTCACTCCCTTGGCGGAGAGCTCGAGCGCGACGCCGACGCCGTCCTTGCCGTCCTTCGCGAGCTTCCAGTCGACCTTCGCGAACTGGCCCGCCATCGCCTTCACCATCGCGCGGCGCTGCGCATCCTTGGGGAGCGAGGCGTCGACGGGGAACCTGTCGGGGACGGCGACGGCGGAGGGGTCGACCTCGACGATCTCGAGCCACGGCAACGCGACGAGGTCGCCGTCGGCGAAGAGCGTCCCGTGGTCGGGGATCGCGGCCGGCAGCGCGGCGGTTTCGTCGACGCGCGCGGCGACGTCGTCCATGCCGGCGAGCGGCAGCGTGTGACCGGCCTCCTTGTCGAGCGTGAAGTGCCAGTCGAGGCCGAGCCCCTTCGCCATGCGGCCGACCTCTTCGAGGTTCCAGACCATCTCGGGGTCGTCCTTGCCGCCGACGCACGACGTGATGCTCGTCTTGCCGAGGTTCTTCAGCAGACGGAAGTGCGAGCGGCGCGGCCCGCCGCCGAGCGCGACGATGCCGCGCGCGAGGCCGGGTCGGTGCTCGCCGACGTCGAGGGCGGCGTGGCCGCCCCAGCTGAAGCCGGCGAGCCAGAAGCGGTCGGGGTCGCCGCCGACCGCGAACGACGTCGCGTGGAGGATCTTGCGGAAGGCGTCGCGTCCCTCGTCGCTGAACTGATCCGGCGTGTAGCCGGCGACGTAGCACAGCACCGGCGCCGTCCACTGGAGCTGGCGGGCGACGCTGTTCGAGATGTCCAGCGCGACCGGCGGCGGTGCCGTCGACGCGGCGTACCCCTTCGGGAGCGCGACCGAGACGGCGAGCGGCTGTCCGAACCAGGGGACCGTCAGCGTGAGCGTCTCGGTGGTCGGCCGCGGCGGCGCCGCGCTCACCGCCTTCAGCAGCGCCGCCGGATCGGCGCCGAATTGCGCGACCGTCTGCTCGATCAGCGCGATCGCCTTCGCGTCGTCGACCGTCGAGAAGCAGAGGTCGACAGCGGAGAGGAGCTGGTCGTCCTGAAAGGCCTTCGCGGTCCGAGCGGCCGGCGAATGCAGTTGGGCAGGAGAGGCGAGCAAGACCAAGAGAACAGTTGCCGCCGCGCCCGGGCCGAGGAAGCGACGACGACGATTCGAAGAGGTCACGACGCGCTCCCGTGGTCGAGCCCGGCGGCGGCGCGGAGCATCTTGCGTGATGGGTCGGGAGCGCGAAAGACGGGGGTGCGCAGCTGTGCCGCATCGCCTCACTTCGCACCTGACGCGAGCCGCCAGCTCCCGAGGTCGAGGTCTGACGATCCGGCGGGGACTCGGCGGCGCGCCACGGTGCAGCCGCCCGAATACTGGCCCGACGTGTTCACCCAGAGCTCCAGGTCGAATTCGTCGAGCGGCGCCTTCGGCAACCGGAACGTCCCGTCGCGCGCGACTTCGGTCGTTCCGATCTGGATGGAATGGTACGACTCGTCCTGGAGCTCGCGTCGCAGCGCTTCGCTCGCTTCCACGACGCAGAAGATCTCGATCTTCACGTCGGGCCGTCCGCCGGGGATCTCGATCCGTCCCGTGACCGCGCGCGTCGACGGGATCTCGATCACGAGTTCGTCGCGCGCGCCGGGCGCGGGGAGTGGAATGATCCGGGGAGGGAGTCCGTCGGCGTCGAGGCGCAGTCGAAGCGTTCCACCCACGTCGCCCAGCTCGAATGCGCCGGACCCGTCCGTCGTCGCAAATCCGACATGGCACGGTCGGATCCAGTCTTCGGAAGAGACCCAAGGTTGCGCGCATTCGAGGCGGATCGACACTTCCTCCGCCGGTCGCCCGGCCGCGTCGACCACACGACCGTGGATCCGCGGAGCCGGCTCGAGGTGAACCTCGGGAAGGACGATCTCCTGTCCCGGCGCGAGCGAGAACGTCGCTCCGTCGAAACGAGTGAATCCAGGCATCAGCACGAGCAACGAGTAGTTGCCGGAAGGGAGGTCCGTCCAGGCGATGGTGCCGTCTTCCTCGAGCCGATCGAATTCCTCGACACGGCCGTCGCGGAAGAGGTGCGCCTCACCCCGCTCGATTTCCGCGGGCGAATCTTCCGGGCCCGGCATGGACACCACACTTCCTCGCACGGACGCACATGGCGATTCCTCCTCGACGTCGTCCGAGTCCTCGTCGGCGTGAATCGGCGCCGGATCGGGGTCGAGGAAGTCGAGCGTCGTCTCTCCCACTGGAATGACGATGTCGCGCGTCTCGCGCGCGATCCAGCCGAGGTGGGACTCGGTCGAGAGCTCGACGCGATAGAGGCCGGGATGCTGGAGCCTGTGCCCGTAGCGGCCGTCGTCGAGAGGGCAGAATTCCGACTCCAGTTCGCCCCACGCGTCGAAGCGCCGCTCGAAGCGCAGCTTCACCCGCTGACCGGGAGTGCCGTCGGGACGCAGCACCGAGCCGACGACGCGGACGCACGGCGGGATGGCGAGCTCGACCGATCGCCGTGCCCCCGGCGCGTCGTCGAGCAGGATCGGCGGTAGCAGCCAGGAACTCTCCTCGTTCCCGACGATGAACCCGATCCGCCTCCCGCGCAGGCACTCCACTTCCTTCAGACCTCCGTCGGCGCCGGCGCTCCCGAGGTCGGTCCTCCAGTCGGCGATCCCGTTGCCGCACGCCCCGTGGAACACGTACTCACAGGTCTTCTCGATCCCGAAGCATCGGACGTGGGCGCCGGGCGCGGGCGCACCGTCGGGACCGACGACGCGGACGTCGAGCACGACCGCCTCCGCGAGCTCGAAGCGCAGGACGCGGCGCTCTTCGGCGAAGTCGCGGTTGAGGGTAGTGACCTGCCAGCCAAGTCCCGTCGAATGCACAGCGAGGTCGAACTCTTGCGCCGTCCGGATCGTGAAGCGACCGAGCGCGTCCGCGCGTCCCTTCCGCCTCACGGGCTCACCGTACTCCCGCCCGTCTCGGGGAAGCCAGGTCGTCGCGACGAATTCCGCGTCCGGCACCGGCTCGCCGTCGTTGGCGCGGGCCACCTCGACCTCGATATCGGGGAAGGGCTCGGCATCGGGATCCAGCCAGGAGGATTCCCCGATCAAATCGAGCCGACCGGGCGCGACGATCATTCGGCGATCGGTCACGTGGACTGGATCGTCCCAGGCTTCGCGGCACGCCTCGTCCGTCACGAGCGGGGAAGTCGCGGTAACGACGGTGGACGGCGCGGCGACAGGAACGACCGGCGTCCGGACCATGCCATAGGTCGCGACCGCGACGACCATCACCCCCGCGGCCACCCGGGACACGATCGATTCGAGACGACGTCGCGCTGCGCCTTCGGATCCGGCCACGGTCGACGCTCCTGATCGCCCCCGCGAGGTTCGCGAGAGCATCGGGAGTGCCGACGTGAGGATGCTCGACTCAGCGCGCCCGCATGAAACGCCAGCCGCGATCAAATTCGTAACGGCGAACGGGCCCGGTCCGTTCGCCGGCTTCGCCTGCCTCCGCGAGCGCCGCGCTCACGAGCTCATGCGCGCGCGCGATGCACGCGTCGAGCTCCGCCCGGTTCGCCGCGACCTCGCGCTCCGCCGCCGCGAAGAACCGCGGGTGATCGCCCTGCATCCCGAAGAAGCAGTCCTGGATGCCGACCTGCTCCGCGAACCACGCGTCAGCCTCGGCATCGCTGCCCGGATGCCAGCTCGCGCTCGCGACGCAGCAGGCGAGCTCCTCGAACAGCAGCTTCCGTCCTCGCGGAGTCGCGAGGTCGAAGGGGATTTCCGACGCGCGCGTGCCGTGGTCCTTCTCGACGCGGCCGAGGAGCAGCACGTGGGCGAGCTCGTGGAAGAGGTTGGGGACGCCCTCGACTTCGACGACGAACGGCAGCAGGTGGCCGGCGGCGTCGCGCGGGCCGTCGCCGTCGCCCGGCTCGCGCGGCCGCACGCTGTTGTCGGCGCCCGCGAACACGCGCACCTCCGCGCCGCGCGCCGCGAGCGCGCGCGTGGCCGCCTGCGCGAGCGCGTCGCTCCGATTCAACGGACCGCTTCCGCGCAGCGGATCACTTCTTCGCCGGCGCCTTCACGACGACGCCGCCCTTCATCACCCACGCGACGTGCTCGAGCACCGTCACGTCCGCGAGCGGGTCGCCCTCGACGGCGATCAGGTCGGCGTAGAGGCCGGGCGCGACGCGGCCGACCTGGTCGCTCCAGCCGATCAGCGCGGCGGCGTTCTTGGTCGCGTCCTGGATCGCCTGCATCGGCGTCATGCCGCAGCCGACGAGCAGCGCGAACTCGCGCGCGTTCAGGCCGTGCGGGAAGACGCCGGCGTCGGTGCCGAACGCCATCTTCACGCCGGCCGCCACCGCGCGCTTCACTGCGTCGCGGCTCTGCAGCGCGATCTGCTTGCTCTTGTCGATCTGGTTCTGCGGGATCCCCATCTTCCCGGCGTGCTCGAGCAGGTGGGCGCCGACGTAGAGCGTCGGCACGAAGGTCGTTCCCTTCTGCTTCATGAGGGCGATGCCGGCGTCGTCGAGCAGGCTGCCGTGCTCGATCGAGTCGACGCCCGCCTCGGCAGCTCGCCGGATCCCCTCGGCGCCGTGCGCATGGGCGGCGACCTTGCGCCCCCACATGTGCGACTCCTCGACGATCGCCTTCATCTCCTCGAGCGTGAACTGCGGCGCGCCGACCGATTCCTCGTTGCTCAAGACGCCCGCCGTCGCCGCCATCTTGATCACGCCGGCGCCGTGCTTGATCTCGTCGCGGATCAGGCGGCGCAGCGCGTCGGGGCCGTCGGCGATGCCGCTCGGCTCGTGGATCTCGAGGTAGGGGGAGAGGCCGCTCTCGTCGAAATGGCCGCCGGTCGCGCCGACGCCGAGCGTGGCGCAGACCATGCGCGGGCCCGGGATCTCACCGGTGTCGATGGCGCGCTTCAGCGCCACGTCGACCCAGCCGCCGCTGCCGACGTCGCGCACCGTCGTGAACCCCGCGTCGAGCGTCGCCTTCGCGTACTTCGGGGCGAGCACCGCGTGGTCGACCGCCGACGTCGTCGCGAGCTGCTTCCAGTAGTTGCCGCCCAGCTGCAGCGTGAGATGGGTGTGGCAGTCGATGAGGCCCGGCAGCACGGTCATGGCCGAGAGGTCGATCACCTCGGCGCCGTCCGGAATCGCGACGCTCGTCCCGATCGTCTTGATGCGGTCGTCTTCGAGCAGCACGATCGCGTTCACGACCGGCGCGCCGCCGTCGCCGTCGATCAGCCGGCCGCACTTGAGCGCGACGACCTTCGCCGCCGGCACCTCCTGCACGACGGGGATCGCCTGCGGCGCCGCGAGCGCGAGGGACGACGCGAGGAACGGGACGGCGACGAGAACGGACGCGACAGCGCGCATCGGTAGCTCCGGGGTCGGGAGGGCGGGGATGCTACGACCCGGGAGTCGCGTCGTTCACGGCGGCCAAGGACCGCGTCATGTACCGCGCCCCCTCGACCGGATGCGACGTCGACGCGGCCACGTCCTCGAACCCGAGCTCGCGGTAGAGCGCCTGCGCCGCCTTCATCGACGGCAGCGTGTCGAGCACCATCTGCCGGTAGCCGGCGGCGGCGGCTTCGCGCAGGAGCGCATGCACGAGCGCGCGCGCGACGCCGTTCCCGCGGAACGCAGGGCGCACGAAGAGACGCTTCATCTCGCACGCGTCGGGACGATCGGTCGGCCGCAGCGCGATGCAGCCCGCGACTTCGGCGCCGACGCGCGCGAGCAGCAGCCGTCCGCGCGGCGGCGCGTAGTCGCCGGGCAGCCCGGCGAGCTCCGCTTCGGCGTGCTGCCAGACGAGGCAGCGCGAGAAGTCGGGGTCGGCCGAGTTCGACGCGAAGTACTCGCTGATCAGCGCGCGCGCCGCCGCGAGGTCGGCCGCGCCGGCCGCGGCCGTGATCGCGACGCTCAGCGCAGCCACCGGTCGAGCCACTCGATCACGTTCTCGTGCCAGTAGATCGAGTTCTTCGGTTTCAGGACCCAGTGGTTCTCGTCGGGGAACCAGAGGAAGCGGCTCGGGACGCCGCGCCGCTGCAGCGCGGTGAAGGCGGAGAGCCCCTCGCAGTCGGTGAGGCGGAAGTCGTTGGCCGAATGGATCACGAGCTGCGGCGTGCGCCAGTTCTGGACGTAGCGGCGCGGGGAGAACTTCTCGTAGAGCTCCGGCTTCTCCCACGGCACGCCGCCGTACTCCCACTCGGGGAACCAGAGCTCCTCGGTCGTGTAGTAGCTCGAGAACTCGTCGAACCCGCCGTCGTGGCAGACGAGGCACTGGAAGCGGTCGGTGTGGCCGTTGATCCAGTTGATCATCCAGCCGCCGTAGCTCGCGCCGAGCGCGCCGACCTTGCTCCCGTCGATCCAGTCGAACTCCTCGAGAGCGGCGTCGAGCCCGAGCATCAGGTCCTCGAACGGCGCGCCGCCCCAGTCGCCGCTGATCGAGTCGGTGAACGCCTGGCCGAAGCCGGTCGAGCCGTGGAAGTTGACCGCCAGCACGCCGTACCCCGCGCCGGCGAAGGCGAGCAGGTTCCAGCGGTAGTGGAAGTGGTCCGCGATGGCGCCCTGCGGCCCGCCGTGGATCACGAACGCGAGCGGGTACTTCTTCCCCGCCTCGAAGCCGGCCGGCTTGGCGATCCACGCGTGGACTTTCTCGCCGCGGACGCCCGCGAACCAGAAGTCGACGGGCGGGCTCGACTCGATCCGGTCGAAGCGGGCGTCGTTCACGCGCGTGAGGCGCAGCCGGTCGGTCGCGTCGAGCGCGGCGGACCAGAGCTCGGCCGGCCGCTCGAAGGAGTCCTGGCGGTAGAGCAGGCGCGCCGGCTTCTCGCCCGAGGCGGGCAGGACCGCGAGCGCGTCGCTCCAGTGCTCGGTGAGCAGCACCTTCGCCGCGCCGCTGTCGCAGGCGACCGCGAAGACGCGGTGGCGCGCCTCCTCGTCGGCCGTGACGATCAGGTGGCGCGAGTCGGGCGTGAAGACCAGCGCGTCGACCGAGCGGTCGAAGCCGTCGGTGAGCGTGCGCTCGGCGCTGGTGGAGCGGTCGATCAAGTGGACCACGAGGCGGTCGGCCTCGAAGCCCGGCCGCGCCATCGCCGTGTAGGCGAGCAGCTTCCCGTCGGGCGAGTAGACCGGCGACTTGTCGGTGGCGAGGTTCTTCTCGGTGAGGCACTTGGTCGGGCCGCCGGCCGCCGGCACCGTGAAGACGTCGAGGTTGGTCGACCACGCCTGGTCGGCGCCGAGCTGCGCGACGTAGGCGATCTCCTTCGAGTCGGACGAGATGGCGTAGTCCTCGACCCCGCCGAACGGCTTGGTCGGGCAGTCGGCGTCGATCCCCTTCATCAAATCGACCGGCGCGCCGTCGACGGTCGCATCGCCGGCCTCGTCCCACTTCAGGCCGACGGTGAAGAGGTGGTTGCGGCGCCCCTCGTTCCAGCTGTCCCAGTGGCGGACCATCAGGCGGTCGTAGGCGCGCGCCTTCACCGGATTCTTGGTGCGCTCGCCGTCGCGCTTCGCCGTCTCCTCGGCGGTCGCGTCGGGGTAGACCTCGGCGCTGAACGCGAGGCGGCTGCCGTCGGGCGTCAAGCGCAGGTTGTCGACGTCGACGGCGAACTCGAGCAGCTTGCGCGGCTCGCCGCCGTCGATGCGCACGACCCACGCCTTGCCGCCGCCGTCGCGGCTCGACGTGAAGACGATCGACTTGGAGTCGGGCGACCAGACCGGGCCGCCGTCGGCGACGCCCTTCTGCGCGGTGAGCTGGCGTGTCGTCTTGCCGTCGGGCGAGACGAGCCAGAGATTCGTGGTCTTCTGGTTGGCGTCGGGATCCCACGCCTGCCGCGTGAAGCAGATCCAGCGGCCGTCGGGGGAGGGGACCGGCTCGCCGACCCGCTCCGCGCGCACCATGTCGTGGACCGTGAGCGGGTGGGGTTTCGCGAAGTCGGGCGGCGGCCGGATCGCGACGGCGGGGCGGGCCGCCGGGAGTGCGTCGCCCGACGCCGAGCGCTCCTTGTCGGAGGTCGAGCCGGACGAGGGGCCGCTGCAGGAGAGCGCGGCCGCGGCGAGCAGGGCGCCGAGCGCGCGGGCACGTGGATGCGTCATTTTCAGTCCTGTTTCGGGAGCGGTTCGGCGGTGTAGTCGAAGGAGAGCTTGCCGCTGCCGGTGATCTCGAGCTTCGCGCCGTTCTCGTCGCTCGTGCCGGAGTACGTGATCGGGCCGGAGAGCGTGAGCTTGCTCACCTGCCCCGTCGCCTTCACCAGGGAGAGGTCGCCCGCGAGGTCGAAGGTCGCGGAGACCGGCAGCTCGTCGCCTCCCTTCCACGCGATCACGACGGCGATCTTGAACGCGAGGCGGTCCGGCGCGCCTTCGCCCGGGCCCGCGGCCCGCAGCGTCGCCTTCGTGACCGTCCCGTCGGGGACCGCCTGCCAGAGCAGCGGCGTGAGCAGCGCGGGCGGGACGTCGAGCGCGGCGTCGGCCGCGAGCGGCTTACCGAGCACGAGCGGCGCGAGGCGCGGCCCCGTCACGAAGGCGTCGGCGTCGATCGCGACGCGCGACACGACGTCTTCCCGGACGGTGCCGAAGTTCGCGAAGAGGAAGCGGACCTCGCGGCGCACCGGCTCCTGACCGGGCGGCGGGGCGGCGCGCTCGATGAAGAAGCGGCTGTCGTTCTCCCTGGTCTCGATCTCCTCCTTCGCGCGTCCCTCGACGTGCTCGCCGTGCTCGACGCTCGCGGTGCACTTGCCGTAGACGAGCCGGACGAACGGCGGGCGCGCGCGAGGCGTCTCGATCTCGAGCCCCTCCTTCGCGATCAACTTCACGCTCTCGGAGTCGAGTCCGTCCCCCAGCTTCTCGACCACCGCGATCGTGACGTCGCTCTTCTCCTCGACGCGCTGCTGGACGGCGCGCAGGAGGTGGCCCGCGGCGGTGAAGCGGATCGACATCTCGTTCCGGAGCGTCGAGGTGACGTGTGCACCGGCGCCCACGGGCGGGGGGACCGGCTCGTCGGCGGCCGACCGCGGCGGCAGGAGCGCGAGCGCGAACGCGAGCGGGAGAAAGCTCCGCATGGTCGGCCCAGTATGCACGGCGCGCTCGGGGGGAAGGAAGGCGCAGGAGACCGCGCGCGGCTCACTTCCGGCCGACCTTCTCGATCGGCTGCTCCTTGCACCACGCCCGGAAGTCGGCGTCGAGCGCCGCGACGTCGACGCCGGGGAAGCAGGCGGCGAAGGCGTCCTGCCCGGCGCGGTACTGGTGCTGGAGGTCGAGGAGCTTCAAGAAGCGCGTCCGGTAGGTGCGCTCCTTCGCCTCGAAGAGGAAGGCCGCCAGCACGCCGGCGACGTGATAGTTGCGCGCGTCCGCCATCTGCGTGCGCCCGTACGTGACGAACTGCGCGAGCGGCGGCATCTTGTCGGCCTGGTCGTGGCACCAGCCGAAGCCGCTCGAGATGTAGCCGCCCGTTCCCTGCGAGATGGCGTCGCGGCGGTGCAGCACCCACGTGCCGCCGTCCGGCTCGAAGCACGGCAGGAACTCCGCCGCGCCCTCCGCGACCCAGTTGAGGTCGCTGTCCCCGGGCCTCGTCTTCGGATCGCGCCCGTGCCGGCTGTACTCGAAGAGGATCTGGTGGGCGACCTCGTGCAGGAGGCCGTGGCGCAGGCCGACGAAGTCGACCTTCTGCATCGCGCTGCCCTGGAACTTCAGCTCGAAGCTGACGAAGCAGGGCCCCCCGGCCTCGCTGCCCCCGCGGTAGAAGGCCGCGCCGCCCTCCGGCAGCGGGCCGCCGCCGGGCATCCCCTCCGCACGCGCCTCCATCTCCTTGCGCGTCGCGGTGACGATGAGCGGCAGCCTGACGGCCGGCTGGCGCAGGTCGGCGTCGAGGCCGAGGTAGCAGAGCACGAACGTCCGGTAGGAGACGACCGTCGCGAGGAGGCGGCGCGCCATCGTGAGCGGCAGCGTCGTCCGGATCTCGTGGACCTCCTCGCCGAATCGCCACGGCCCCGACCAGTCGGCGTGCTTCGCGTCGAGCTCGGCGACTTTTTTCGCGTCGTACCAGACGCCGTCCAGGACCTCGCTGCCCTTTTCGAAACGGTCGACGTCCTTCTTGCGGCGCCAGTCGGAGTAGGGCGCGTAGAAGACGAAGCCGTGCTTCTTCACGAGCGGCTCGACCGGCATCCCGAGGTCGTGCAGGAGCGAGAAGAGGCGCGCGAGCTCGTCGGAGCGGTCGGCGTCGGCGTACGCCGCGAAAACCGGCGTCAGGAGCTCGACGCACTTGGCGTAGGACTTCGCCTTCTTGTCGGCGAACTGCTTCTCCGCGTCTCTGGCGCGCTCGCCCTTGAGCTTCGCGAGCTTCTCCGCCTCCGTGCGCGCTTCGTCGTCGCGCGGCCTCAGGACGTAGGCGGCCGAGCAGGCGGAGCGCGCCTCCGGGACCGCCTTCAGCGACTCGGCGAACTTCGCCAGCGCGATCAGCTCGGCGGCCGCCTTGCCGCGCGCCGTCGCCTCGAGCGCCTCGAGCTTGGCGGCGGGCAGCGGCTTGCCGGCTTGCGCCGCGGCGAGCGGGCCGGCGAGCGCGATCGACGCGAACACGAGCGGCCGGACGAAGGAGGGTGCTCCGGGCATGGGCAGTCCTCGCGGTGCCCCGCGATCATGCCGACCCGGTCGCGCCCGCGTCAGACGTCGATCGTGATCTCGGTCGTCTGGTCGGCGGGGGTCTCGACGGTCTTCTTCTGGCCGTCGTTGGGGCCGTCGTTGAAGTTCTTGCGGCCGGTCACGGTCCAGGTGCCGGGTTTCAGGCTGTCGAAGTGGGCGGCGCCGTCCTCGTCGGTGACGCCGAAACTGTGGCCGCCGTCCTCGGTCGAGAGCTCGACCGGGGAGTTGGGGATCGGCTGGCCGGTCCCCTTCGACTTCAAGTGGACGATCAGCTGCGCCGCGACCGGCATCTCGAGCTTGACGCCCTCGACACGCGCGTTGGCGGCGACGACGATCTCTTCCGACTGGGTCGGGAGGAAGCCCGAGCGGGAGACGGAGACCTTCCACTTGCCCGCCGGCACCCACGGCACGCGGAAGTGGCCGTTGGAGTCGGACATCACCTGCGTCGAGTTCATGTCGTCGCCGAAGCGGATCGGCGCGAAGCTGTTGCGCCCGCCGCGGCCGCGGCCGCCGGGCCCCTGGATCGAGAAGGCGAACGTGCCGGAGAGTTCGTCGGCCGGATTCGCCCCTTCGGCCTCGATGCGCTGCAGCGAGACGAGCGCGCCCTCGAGCTTCGCGTGGTTCTTCTGCGTGAGGACGTCGCCCTCGATCACGCCGCCCTCGAGGAAGAAGTTGACGCGGGCCGGCTCGCCGGCCTTGAGTTCGACATTTTCCCGCACCGGGACGATCGACTCGGGGTGGCGGGCGCTGATGCGGTAGCTGCCCGGCTCGAGGTCGGTCAGCCGGTAGCTGCCGTCGGACGCGGTGGTCGCGGTCTTGCCGCCGCCACCGAGGATGAAGTTGCCGCGCCGGCCGCCGCTCGACGACGCGGAGACGGTCACGCCCGCGACCGGCCCGCTCGCGCTGCGCACGACGCCCTCGACGTAGGGCTTCTCCTGCTGCGTGAAGTCGACGCGGGCCGTGTCGCCCTCCTTGAGGGAGAAGGCCTTGCCCGGCTCCGGCTCGTTGTTGCCTTCGATCGCCATGACGGCGCGGAACGTCGGGCGGCGCCCGTCGTTCGACTCGCCCTCGCTGCGCTCGACGATGCCGTCGCCGGCCGGGACGTGGTCGACGCGGTAGAGGCCGTCGCCGTCGGTCACCGCGTGGAGCGTGACGCCTTCGATCGTCTTGCTGACGACGTCGATGCGGTCGCCCGCGCGCGCCTTGCCGTCGAGCCCGGTCACCGCGCCCTCGATCGCGCCGCCGCGGCCGATCGCGAGGTCGACGCCGCTCTTGCGCTCGCCCGCCTTCAGCTCCATCGGGGCGCTGCGCGTGGTCGCGTAGTCGGCGTGGCGCGTGTCGATCTGGATCGAGCCGGTGCCGAGGTTCTTCAGCTCGAAGTGGCCGTTCGCGTCGGACTTGGCGCGCGCGACCGCCTGGCGGGAGCCGCCGCCGAAGATGCGTCGCCCGCCCGGGCCGGCCAGGACCGTCTCGACGCGGACGCCTCCTCGGCCACGGGGGCCCGGCTGCGCGCCTTCCTGCGGCGTCGTGGCCGCCTCGACGTCGACGTTGGCGACGGGAGTGCCGGTCGCGGCGTCGACCACGCGTCCCTCGACGACGGCGCCGCGCTCGACCGTCACCTCGATGTTGTCGATGCTCTGCCCCTCGACGACCTCGAAGTTCGCGCTGCTCGCGCGGGTCGTGTCGTCGCCGCGCGCGACGACGCGGTAGGTGCCCGGGTCGACCTCGGCGATCACGAACGCGCCGTCCTGCGTCGCGGAGTTGTCGGAATCCGGCGGAAAGTCGAGCGACGTCGGCATCACCTGGTCGCCCCAGACGCGCATGAGCTGGACCTTGACGTTGCGGGCCGGCTCCTGCGTCTCCTTCAGGCGGACCATGCCGGCGACGTGGGCACCGGAGCTGAGCGTGATGTCGAGCGGCGCGCCCGTCGACGAGTCGACGTCGGGCACGCTCTTCACGGCGAAGGCCTTCGCGACCACCGAGACCTCGTAGGTGCCGCGCTTCAGCGCCTTCACCTCGAAGCGCCCGTCCGCGTCGCTCTTGGTCGCGGGCTCGAACGGCATGCGCCGCCCGGAGAAGCTGATCGAGTAGCCGCGGTTGCCCTGGTTCACGTGGATCTCGGCGTCCGCGACCGGCTTGCCGTCGGGCCCCTTCACGGTGCCGGCGATGCGATCGCCCGCCTCGAGGTTCACGACGAGGTCGCGCACCTCGTCGTTGACCTTGAGGTCGAGTTCCGCGGAGGAGTTCTCCGGGAGGACGTCGGTCTTGGCCGTCGCGACGCACTTGCCGGCCGGCATGCCGGTCAGCCGGAAGCGGCCCTGCTCGTCGGTGACGGTCCGGCGCTCGCCGCGTGCGGCGGCGCCGAAGCCGCCGAAGAAGCGGAACGGGTTGTTGTCGTCCTGCGCGTCCTCGAGCCACACCTCGGCGTTGGCGACGCGCGCGCCGCCCGGCCCGAACACCTGGCCCGCCACCGTGCCGCCCTGCTCGAGCGTGATCTTCCCGACGTCCATGCCGCGCGCCGGCACCACGACGCCCGGGCGGCGCTGGAAGACGTAGTCGGGGTGGTCGACCGAGAGGTCGAAGCCGTCGAGCCGCGGCACGTGCGCGAGCCGGAACTTCCCGTCGGCGCCCGTCTTCGCGGTCATGGCCGGGATCTCCGGCCCGCTCTGGAAGAGCGACATGCGGATGCGGCTCGCGTTGCGGCCGCGCATGCGCGGCCCGAACGTCGACGCGGCGAAGCTCACCTCCGCATCGGCGACCGGCCGCCCCGCGTGGTCGACGACGAGGCCGGCGAGGTACTCGGCGGTCGGCGTGCCGGGCGGGAGCTTGCCTTCGCTCGACTCGGCCGACTCGGCCGCGACCGGCGCCTCCTCGGCGGAGCGCTTCGCGCCGTCGGTCGGCGCGGCCGACGCCGCGTCGGCCTGCGCGGCCGCGTCGGAGGATCCCGCCGCCTGCTTGCGGCCGGAGCTCCCGAGTGCCCCCCCGTCGTCCTTCAGCAACCAGAATGCAAGCCCGCCGATCAGCGCGAGCGCGGCGACCAGTCCGGCCATTCCCTTGGCGGCACCACTCATGTCGAACCTCTCCCTCGTATCCCTGCGGGGGGACGGCAATACTCCCTCATTAAATAGGACGTTGGGAAGTTTTCCCGGGAAGGAACTCGGCGGAAGAGCGTGCGCCTCGGCACGATCGCGGAGGATGACGACTCGATTCCAACGGCGCCGCCGCGCCGGAACAGGAGACGGACGATGAAGCGATGCGCAGCGCTCCTCGCGGCCCTCGGGCTCGCGGGCTGCAGCGGGGGGATCACGAAGGAGCTGCGGCAGGAGGACGTCGACGACGCCTCCGCGTCGGCGGCCTTCGCGCGGATGCAGACGCTCGCCGGGAAGTGGAAGGCCGAAGTGAAGGCCGCACCGAAGGCCGACGCGAAGGCCGACGCGAAGGCCGAGGCACCCACGGCGCCTGCGGAGCCTGCGGCGGCGCCGGCCGCCGCTCCCACGCCGACCACGCCGGCAGAGACGATCACTGTCGAGTACCTCGTGACGTCGGGCGGCCACGCGCTGCAGCAGAAGCTCTTCGCCGAGACCGACCACGAGAGCGTCACCACGTATCGCCTCGAGGGCTCCGACCTCACGCTCATGTTCGAAGGCTTGCCGGGCACGCGGCCCCGCATGAAGCTCGACCGCAAGAGCTCGACGCGCGACGACCTCCACTTCGTGTGGGACGGCCACGCGACCGACGTCGAATCCATGAAGCAGTCCCACGTCCACGAGGGGCGCGTCCGCTTCGTCGACGCCGACAACGTCGAGTGCGAGTGGGTGCTGTGGGTCGACGGCAAGGAAGCGAGCCGCCACACTTTCACCCTGCGGCGCACCGTCGGGAAGTACTCGCGGTAACGTTCGGGGGATGACCCCCGTCTCCGCGACTGCACGCGAGCGCCTGCGCTTCGACGACCTCGATTCCATGCTGCTGCTGAAGAACGGCAACTACCTCTACAAGGTGCCGTTCCGCGGCGGGTTCGCGGTGCTCAAGGTGTATCAGGGCAGCCGCACCTGGTGGCAGTACTTCTCGAAGAGCTGCGGCAACGTCCTCGTCTGCAACCAGACCTCGTTCATGCCGCGCGCGCGGCGGCTCACCGAGCTCGACTCGATCCGGCTCTGGCGCGAGGCGGGCTTCCGCGTCTTCGGCGTCTACGAGGACGTCGAGGTCGAGGGGATGGACCCGACGCTCTACGCGCTCTACGAGTACGTGCCGCGCAGGAAGCTGGTCGACCTGCTCGGCGACCCCGAGCTCTCGCTCGACGAGCGCGTGAAGATCTGGACCGGCTTCCTGCCGACCTGGCACCGCCGCCATGCCCTGGCGATCCAGCGGGCGGAACCGCGCCTCGTCCACGAGAACGGCGACCTGAAGCACGTGATGCCGATGGACGACGGCGACTACCTCTTCTTCGACTTCGAGATGGTCTACCGCTCGCGCCGCCGCACCAAGGAGTTCGTGGCGCGCGAGATCCTGTCGTTCCTGAAGAGCCTCGGGAAGACGGTGCGGCCGGGCGAGTTCGACCGCTTCATGCAGGAGACTGTGCGCCACTACCCCGACCACGACCTCCTGCGCTACACGCACGCCTTCGCCTTCGCGAACCCCAACCCGGTGTTGCGCCTCGCGCGCGCCATCGACCGCAACTTCAAGTCGCGCGCGAAGAAGGAGTTCAGCAAGTACAACGTCGCGCGCGTGCTGCTGGCCGAGCTCGCCAAACCGCGATGATGGCGCCTCCGATCGCCGACGACGTGGTCGCGCTCTTCGGAGCCGACGCGACGCTCCTCGCGGAGAGCCGGCGCGGCGACGGCCGCCATCTCGTGATCCGCGCCCGCGCGGCCGGCCGCTTCCACGTCTTCAAGCTCTTCGGCCGCAAGCGCAGCGTCCTGCGCGAGTCGCTGCGCGACTTCGGCCAGCGCGTGCTGGTCGGCAAGACCGGCGTGCTCGCGGCGCGGCGTGCCCAGATCGAGCGCAAGGTCCTCACGCTCTGGCGGCACGAGGGGTTCGACGTGCCGCACCTGCAGGAGGGCGTCGCGCTGCCGGCGGGCGTCCACCAGCCGGTCGTCGTGATGGAGTTCGTGTCGGGGCGGCACCTCGACCAGTTGCTCGCCGATCCCGAAGTGGCGGTCGCGGAGAAGGAGCGGCTGCTCGCGCGGCTCGGCCGCGAGTGGGCGCGGCGGCACGCGCGCGCGAAGGAGTTGAACGAGCCGCTCCTGATCCAGGTCCACGCGAGCCTCGACCACGTGATCCACCACGCCGGCCACGATTCCGGTCGGGGGGAGCGCCTCGTCACCTTCGACTTCGAGGTGGCGTGGACGCGGCGTCACCCGATCGCGCGCCTCGCCGCGTGGGAGCTCGCGCGCGAGCACGCGTCGCTGCGCCGCTGCGCGCCGCACGCGCAGCACGCCGCGCTGCGCGCCGCGCTCGACCACGGCTACTCCGGTCGGGGCTGACGCATGGCGCTCGAGAGAATGCGCGTGAAGCTGCGGCGCAACGTGCTGCAGCTGCGCGCCCGGCTGCGCCGCCCGGCGGTCCTGCGCGCGGCGCGCGCGGCCGCGCCCGGCCTCTTCCACGTGGTCGTCCCGCCGCGCGTCCTCGACACGTTCGAGGAGACGGTGGAGGGGATCGCCGACGCTCTGCGCGTCCTCGGCCGCGTCGCCGTCATCCAGTGCGTCGACCAGCTCGACGACCTCGGACCGCTGAAGCCGGGCGACGTCGTGCTCGTCTACGGGACGCACCGCTACGACCCGTGGGCGCCGCCGCCGGGCGTCGTGCTCGCCGGCGTGAACGTCGAGCAATACCCCGACGGCTGGACGCCCCACGGGACGGCAGTCCCGATGATGCAGAAGAGCGACCGCTTCCTCGCCGGCTGCCACGTGGTCCTCGAGTGCAACGAGGCGCTCGCGCTCGAGGCGGCGCGGCTCGGCCGGACGCCGGCGGGCGTGCTGCCCTTCGCGTACACGCGGCGCTTCGAGTCGGGCCTCGCGCCGCTCGCCGATCCGCCGTACGACGTCGCGTTCCTGGGCCGGCCGGGCGAGGGGCGGCGCAAGACGGCGCTCGCGCGCCTCGCGAAGCGCTTCAAGCTCGCGCCCGCGACCGTCGCGTGGGGGCGGCGGCGCGGCGAATTCCTGCGCCGCGCGAAGATCCAGCTCAACCTGCACCAGAGCGAGAAGCCGGTGGTCGAGGGCCACCGTCTCGCGCTGGCCTACGCCAACGGCGCCTTCCTGCTGAGCGAGCCGCTGCCGCCGGGCCCGCCGTTTCAGGCCGGCGTCCACCACGCCGAGGCGCCGCTCGCGCAGATGGAGGAGGCGATCGCGTCGTGGCTCGCGCGCCCCGAAGAGCGCGCGCGCATCGCCGCGGAAGGGCGCCGTTTCTTCCGGGACGACTACGCCATGACGCGCGCGGTCGAGCGGCTGCTCCCACTGTTCGATCGGCACTGACTGCGCATTGGCGCGTCCTCCCCCGCGGCGCCGCCGGAATCTTCCTCCTCCCGTTTTTCCCTGCACCGGAAACCGGTTCAGGGTCGGCCGCGGCCGGTCGATCGCACGCTCCGTGTCCGGAACTGCGTGTCGCGCGAGTGGGGCGCGACGATTCCGCAGCGAGGTGCAACGATGCCAGGGGTCGATGCGCGGGTGGGGGGGCGTTGGGGTGTCGTTCTTCCGGGGGTCCTGGCCCTCGTGGCGTGCGGAGGGGGCGGCGGAGGGCCGCACTCGCCGGTGCCGCAGATCCCGTCGGCGGCGCTCTCGACCGTCACGGTGACGCCGGGTGAGGGGCTCGACGCTGACGGCGTCGACGACGCGGTCGTCGTGATCACGGCGCGCGACACGAACGGCCACACGATCTCCGGCCTGACCGTGACGATCGCCGCGAGCGGCTCGAACAACGTCGTCACGCAGCCCCCCGTCGTCACCAACCCGATGGGAGCGACGAGCGGCCACGTCGCGGCGACCTCGACCGGGGCGCGCACGCTCACGATCACGCTCGATCCGGCCGGCGCGAACGTCGCGCTCACGACGCAGCCGGTGGTGCGCTTCGGGCCGCGCGCGCAGCTCAGCGGCGCGGCGCGTTACTTCGACGTCGACGGGAGCGGCAAGGCGGGGGCGGGCGACACGCTCGTGCTCACCTTCGATCGCGCGGTGAGCGTCTCTTCGAACGCGGCGGCGAGCTTCGCCCTGCCGGTCGCGGGCGACTTCCTCGGCACCGGCGCGACCGTCGCGGCGGGCCCGCTCGGGACGCAGGTGACGGTCACGCTCGGCACGACCCCGAACCTGCGCACGCGCGACCTCTTCTCGACCGCGAGCGTCGTGTTCGGCGCGGCCTCGGGCATCGACGTCAGCGCGGCGATCGCGACCGGCGCAATCGTCGACGTCGCCTCGGGCCAGACGGTCGTCCCGACCGCGAGCGGCGACGGCGTCGACGTCGCCGCCGGCTTCGTCGCGACGCCCTGCCAGATCGAAGACTTCACGGCGAGCTGCGTCGTGCCGGTCGACCATGACCGCAACGGCATCCTCGACGCGTTCCTGGTGAACGCGAGCAACGGCAACGTCCTCTTGTTGAAGAACGTCGGGCCGGGCACGTTCGTCAACACGGCCCAGGGCTTCATCGACGGCACCTGCCTCGCGGTGGGCGACCTCGACGGCAATGGCACGCCCGACCTCGTGGTCGGCCGCGACGACGGCAACGGCGACCACGTCTTCTTGGACAGCCTGCTCGGGAACTACGGCGACAGCGGACAGGCGCTCGGCAGCTACGCGACGACCTGCGTCGCGCTCGCCGACGTGGGCGGCGACGGCGACCTCGACCTGATCGACGGCTGCTCCGACGCGCCGCTGCACGTCTACATGAACGACGGCGCCGGCACGTTCACCGAGTCGCTGCAGACCTTCGGGAGCGCGGGCACGCTCGCGCTCGCGGTCGGCGACCTCGACGGGGACGGCGACGTCGACGTCGTCGCGGGCGGCAGCTTCGCCGACGACCAGGTCTTCCTGAACGACGGCGGCGGCGTCTTCACCGCGACCGGCGTCTCCTTCCACGCCGAGATCACCGGCCGGCTCGCGCTCGCCGACCTCGATCGCGACGGCGACCTCGACGTCGTGACGGTCGACGCGCTCGACCACGTCGACTTCTTCGAAAACGACGGCGCCGCGGGCTTCACGGCGACGGGCGACCTGATCGACGGCCTCTCCGCGCGCGACGTCGCCGTCGCCGACGTCGACGCTGACGGGCGGGCCGACCTGATGGTCGCGGGGATGGGCGGCTTCTACGTCTACGCGCTCGACGCGGACGGGCACCTCCCGCCGAACGGCGTGCGCTACGGGACGACGACGGCGATGCGGCTCGCGGTCGCCGACTGGAGCAGCGACGGCGACCCCGACGTCGTCACCTACGGGTCGTTCGCGCCGTGCACGATGTACCACGACTCGCGCACCGGCACCTTCGGTCCGGCGGTCTGGAGCGACTCGGGCCAGGTGCTCGGCGCGGGCCACACGGCGGCGCTCGCGGCGGGCGACGTCGACGGCGACGGCGACGTCGACTACGTGCAGGGCGTCGACGCCGGCTCGACGCGCCTGTGGCGCAACGACGGCACCGCCGACTTCACGCCGACCTCGGCGATCACCACCACGGCCGTGACGAGCGTCGCGCTCGGCGACGTGGACCGCGACGGCCACCAGGACCTCGTGGTCGGCTACGCGAGCTTCGGCGGGCTCGGCGTCTTCCTCGGCGACGGCACCGGCACCTTCACCGACACGGCGCAGACGCTCGGCAGCGACACGACGGCGGCGCTCGCGCTCGGCGACGTGGACGGCGACGGCGACCTCGACGTCGTGCAGGGCGTCTCGCTCAACTCGACCCTCGTCTGGCTGAACGACGGCGCCGGCAACCTGACCGACTCGGGCCAGTCGCTCGGCTTCGCGGCGGTGAGCGCGGTGGCGCTCGGCGACGTGGACGACGACGGCGACCTCGACGTCGTCCTCGGCGTCGCCGGCGGCGGCGCGGAGACGGTCTGGAGCAACGACGGGAGCGGGACCTTCACGCTGCTCGGCAGCTTCGGCGCCGGCGACACGCGCGCGCTCGTCCTCGCCGACCTCGATGGCGACCGCGATCTCGACGTCGTCGTCGGCAACCTCGCCAACGGCGACACCGTCTGGCGCAACGACGGCTCCGGTTCCTTCACCGACACGCTGCAGTCGCTCGGCAGCTCGACGACCGTCGCGCTGACCGGCGCCGACGTCGACCAGGACGGCGACCTCGACTATTTCGGGTCCTTCGGCCTTGCCGGCCTGCACGTCTTCCTGAACGACGGCGACGCGAACTTCCTCGACGGCGGCCCGGTCGGCGAGGCCTCCTCCTCGTTCGCGACGGTCGCCGCCGACTTCGATCGCGACGGCGCGCCCGACGTCGTCGCGGCGGGCGGCGGGACGGCGGGCGAGGTGGTCGAGCTGCACGACTGAGCGAGGCCGCGGCGCTGCGCGCCCCTCCGCCCGGCCCGCGCGCACGCGCCTTCCGCGTCGCCGCGCCGCGCCCCCCGCCCTGCGCCGCATCGCGCAGTACGCGAATCGCGACAACCCCTCGCGCGAACGCGCCCTGGCGGCCCTCGGCGTCCAGGCCCACGCCGACGACGTCGCGTGGAACGCCCCGCTGAAGCACGCCGTCGACTCCGGCGCGGCGACTCCGGCGCTCCAGCTGCTGCTCGGGTCGTTCTGAGAGCGGAGCGGGTCGAGGGAGAGACCGAGTGAATGCGAGGCGCGCCGCCCGGAAACGGGCGGCGCGCTTCAGTGTTTCCGACCTGACGCCGCGGGATTCGTCGTCGACATCGACTCGTGTGCGCTCGCGAAACTGGGTCGTCGCCCGCTGCGACCCGCGGAGAGTTCCCCAGCACGATCACGCTTCATTGATCATGCACGGAGCCGCGCGGCGGGCTTGGAAATTGCGCCGATCGCTCGTGCGCGTCCCTCCCATCCCCGATCGGAGGGAGTCCGTGTCCACCCGATGAGCGCGCGATCCATCGACGCCAAGGAGGGCGGTTTCATGATGTCGAGCAGCATCCGAACGGTGATCGTCGCCGTTGGGGCGTTCTTCACGGGAGGTGGCGTCACGCTCGCACAGGAAACGACGCGTGTCAGCGTGAGTTCTGCCGGGGAGGAGGGAAACTACAACAGTTTTCGAAGCACAATCTCTGCGGATGGACGATTCGTCGCGTTCGCGAGCGACGCCACGAACCTCGTTGCAAGTGACACCAATGGCTTCGTCGATGTCTTCGTCCATGACCGCTCCACGGGAGTCACCGAACGCGTGAGCCTGGACCCCTCGGGCGCGCAAGCGAACGGCGACAGCAGGCCGCGATCGATCACTTCGGACGGACGTTACGTGGCATTCGAGAGCAACGCCTCAAACCTGGTCCTCGACGACACCAATCGAGTCGATGACGTCTTCGTCCACGACCGATCGACCGGAATCACCGAACGGGTCAGCGTGGACTCGTCGGGAGCGGAGGGGAATTCCTCCAGCACGCTGCCATGGATCTCGGACGATGGACGTCTCGTCTCCTTCCAGAGCTACGCCTGGAATCTCGTCGCGGGCGACACGAACGAAGCGTGGGACATCTTCGTCCACGACCGGGTCTCCGGTTCCACGGAGCGTGTCAGCGTGGACTCCTCCGGTGCGGAAGCGAACGGATCGAGCTACGTTCCCGTGATCTCGGCGGACGGACGGATCGTGGCGTTTGACAGCGACGCCACCAACCTCGTCGCCGGCGAGACGAGCGGATGGGACATCTACGTGCACGATCGGATCACGGGCGTGACGGAGCGTGTCAGCGTCGACTCCTCAGGGGTCCAGGGCAATGGCATCAGCTACTACGCTTCGCTCTCGGAGGACGGTCGATTCGTCGCATTCGAGAGCGGCGCTTCGAACCTCGTTGGTGATGACACCAATGGAACCTGGGACGTCTTCGTCCACGACCGGGAGACGGGAGTCACCGAGCGAGTGAGCGTGAACCCGGCAGGGATGGAGGGCAACGCCCCCTCCGGAGTGCCTTCGATCTCGGCGGATGGACGTTTCGTCGCGTTCTTGAGCGACGCCACGAATCTCGTCGCCTATCCCACGAGAGGGAAGGGCGACGTGTTCGTGCACGACCGCTCGACGAGGAGGACCGAGCTCGTGAGCTTTGATTCGACGGGCATTGCGGGAAGTGAGGGCTGCCGCCTCGAGGAGGGGACGATTTCGGGCGACGGCCATTCGGTCGCGTTCGAGAGCTACTCGTCCAACCTCGTCGCCGGGGACACGAATGACGACAACGACGTCTTCGTGCACGACCGCGGCCCGCTTCCCGCCGTCCGTTCGAATTACGGCTCCGGTCTCGCCGGAACGAACGGCGTCGCCTCGTTCACCGCGCTGGCCGATCCCGTTCTCGGGACCACGTTCACGCTCGACCTCGCGAATTCGTACGACGATTACACCGTGGGCGCCCTCTTCTTCGGGTTCGAACAGGCGGCGTTGCATTCCAGCTGGGGGGGCGACCTCCTCGTCGTCCCGTTCACCACCCTGCTCGTCGGACTCTCACCATGGGGAGCGAGCATCATCGGCGACATTCCGGACGACGAGTTCCTCGCCGGCCTCGAATTGGATCTTCAAGTGTTCGAGCTCGACCCGGGCGCTGTGAAGGGCGTGTCCATGACGCAGGGGCTGCAACTCATACTGGGACATTGACCGACCGCTCCATCCTCTTGCTCGCCGGGCGCCATCGGCCTCCCGCTGGAGAGCGGGGCCGGCGGTTGCACGTAGACCGTGAAGGCGACCGACGCGTCCGCCGCCTCGTGGTTGCATCCGATCCCGATGTTCGTCCCTTCGGCGTAGATCTCCGGACTGACGCATCTGCCCCGCGATCTCGGTGAAGTCGCCCTTCTCCCACAGCGCCCGACTCGGATTCACCGCCTTGTCCGCGTTCATTCTCGATCCTTCGATGGGTTGCATTCGCCGGGTCCGTTTCCCGGCTTCGTCGCCGTCACCAGATACGTCGCCCGCCAGGGACCCGTCCACCACATGCGCCAGCCGAGGCTGCGCCGGGCGATGCCCGCCATGCCGAGCTCGACGAGCCGACGCGAGTACGCGCCGGTGAATGCGAGATCCGCGACCAGCAGCCGGCCGCCCGGCTTGAGGACGCGCACCGCTTCGTCGATCGCCTGGGCGCGACCCTTCGAACCCGGGATGTTGTGGATGGCGATGTTCGAGACGACGACGTCGAACGTGTCCGATGGAAAGGGCAGCGCCATCATGTTCGCCGTCAGCGGAGCGACCCGTTCCGACACGCCCGCGAGCTGCGCATTCCTTCGGGTCGCAGCCACCGAGTTGCCCGATTGATCGCCGCGACTCCAGATGTCCACGCCCACGCCGTGTCCCGTCGTCAGTCGTTTGGCGGCCGCCAACAGCACCGCCCCCCGACCACAACCGAGATCGAGGACCCGCTCGTCGCCCCGCAATCGAAGCCCGTCCAGCAGCTCCCCCCACACCAGGAACTTTCCCCGGCGAGTCGCATGCAGTGCCGTGGCGACGAAACACAGCGCGACCGACGCCGCGATCAGCGGAGGCCACATCCGCGACACGGCGGCCACGACGACCATGCAACCGAGGAAGACGCCGGCCAGCGGCAGCTTGAACCCCGCGTCCCAGCCGTAGTCGGCCTTCCGCGCAGCCTCGTCGCCGTCGCTCACGCGTCTCACTTCCGATGGAAGCGCAGGACGTTGCCGTTCTGTTCGAGGATCAGCTCGTCCTTGTCGAAGCGGAAGGTCGACGTGCGCGTCTGGTCGTCGATCTTCGTGTCGAGCGAGCTCCCGCGCACCACGTACCTCCCCGCCACGACGATCGGCGGCATCGGCGAATCGACGAACTCGACCCGCCCGTGGAAGTCCCCGTCCTTCCCGAACTGGTAGCGCGTGACCATCGTCCCGAGCTGGCTCGGCGTCTTCTCCGTCACCCAGTCGCCGACGATGGAGGAGGCCGTGGTGGCCGACGTCGAGTCCTTGGCGCCGCTGCTGCAGCCGGCCGCACCGAGCGAAAGCAGGAGCGAGAGACCGAGGACGGAACGGAGCGCGGACGAGGTCATGGAATCCTCACGAAGGGGTCGAGCGACGAGAAGCGGCGCGCGAGAGTAGCGCGACGAGACGCGCGACTGCTCGGTTCCGCAGCGAACGCCGGACGATGCTTGGAGCGCTCCGCGCACGGCGCGATTCTCGTCGACGTGTTCCCCTTCGGCCCGGGTCGCACTTGGAGGTCGCACCCGCTTGTCGGCCGCGAATGCGGCGATAAGACGTTCGCTCGGACCGGGAAACACTGAACCTCGATCGACGCGCTTCGGGAGTTTCACCATGTCGTGCATGTCGACGTCCGTCGGATGCTTCGTCGGTCTCGCGCTTCTCTGCGGTGCTGCTCCGGTCGCGTCGGCCGGGGACTGGTACGTGGACGTCGGGTTCGCCGGGTGCGCGAGCGGCGACGGATCGGCAGGGAATCCGTTCTGCGGGATCATGGACGCGGTCGCGGCGGCCAGTGGCGGCGACACGATCCACATCGCGCCGGGGAGCTACTTCGAGCATCTCGACGTCGACAAGGATCTCGTGCTCGTCGGCACGGGGGGACGCGACGTCACGATCGTGGACGGGACGTCGAACGGACGGACGCTGCGGGTCCAGATCGGCGTGACGGTCGACGTCACCGGGATCACCTTCACGCACGGCCTCGCGTTTCCGGGCGCGGGGATCCTGGTCCGGTCCAACGCCGTCCTCACGCTCACGAAGTCGTCCGTGTTCCGGAACGGCGATCTGAACGACCCGACGAGCGGCGGCGGGGGCATCGCGGTCGCGAGCTCCGGGACTGCGATCCTGACGGACTGCCTGGTCGAGGAGAACGCCTCGGCCTACGAGGGCGCCGGCATCCGCATGGCCGACCTCTCCGTCGTGACGCTGACGCGCTGCGGAGTGAACGCGAACAGCACCGGCTTGGACAACTTCGGAGGCCTCGGCGCCGGGATCTACAACGTCGGCGGGACGCTGACGATCGTCGGGTCGTCGGTCAGCCGGAACTATGCCGACAAGTTCGGCGACGCCTCGCGCGGCGGCGGCATCTACACGAGCGGCGGCGCGCTCTCGATCTCGGCCAGCTCGATCTGCGACAACTCGGCGTTCTCGTTCTACTCGGACGCCAGCGGCGGAGGAATCCACGTCAACACGGCGAACGCCGTCTTCGACGACGTCGTGGTCACGGGAAACGCGGTGTCGTCGACCATGGGCAATGGCCTCGGCGCGGGCGTCTACTTCCAGCAGGCGGCGACGCTCACGCACTCGACCTTCGCGGGAAACCTCGCGACGCACGGCGGTGGAGCCTACGTCCAGACCGGACTCACGGTCACGTTCGGTCACGCGATCCTCGCCGGCAACTCGTCGAGCGCAGGCACGAGCCCCGATTGCGACGGCACGCTGACCTCGGCGGGATACGTCCTCGTCGGCGACACGACAGGCTGCGTCGTCGCCGGCAGCTCGACCGGGAATCAGCTCGACGTCGATCCCCTCTTCCTCGATGCCGCGAACGGCGACTACCGGCTGTCGGTCGGCTCCCCCGCGCTCGAGGCCGGCGACCCCGCCCTGCTCCTCGCTGGAACCGACGCGGCCGGACAGCCGCGCGTGCTCGACGCCGATCTCGACCGGGTGATGGTGGTCGATCTCGGCGGGTACGAGTTCAGCCACGTGACGCTCGCCGTGTCGGGGAACGCGACGCCCGGCGGAACCGTCACCCTCGACTCGACGGGCACGTCGGGGCTCGCGCTCTTCCTCTTCGTCGGCACGGTCCCCGGCGAAGTGCTCTTCAAGCCGTTCGGCCGGATCTTCTTCTCGCTCGCCTCGCCGTGGCTGATCGTTCCGCTCGGAACGCTTCCCGATTCGACCTCCTTCGTGGTGGCGTCCAACGTCCCCGTCGGAACGATCGTGTTCCTGCAGGACCTCGCCTTCGACCCGCCGTCGAGCGGCGGCAACCTTTCGAACGCCGTCGAGGTGCGGATCGAGTGAGCTAGCGCCTCTTTCGTTTCGTCGCGGCCTTCGCGACGTTCTGTCGGAGCCGGAGCGCGACGATCCTCTTGATCAGGTCGTAAGGCACGGGCTCATCGAGCGGGAACTTGAGGTTCCCCTTGGGTCCCATGTACCGCTTCAAGGATCGCTCGAGGCCTGGATCGCCGGATACGGGCGGGAACACGCCGATGTGGTTCTTGAACGCGGCGAAGTAGATGAGGATCCCGTCCTGAAAGAAGGCCGGCATCCGGTAGCTGATCTTCTCCTTCGCGTCCGGCGCAGCGGCCGCAACCGTCGCCCGGATCTTCCGGAGGATCGCCTGCACGGCAGGCGGGAAGGTGGCGATGTACTCGCCGATGCCACGAGCTTCCGTAGTTCCTCGTTTCAAGACGAACCCTCCTTCTTCACGCATGCGGTGGGGTGGCCGTCATGCAACAGCTCGCGAACGTCCTCTCCGCAGCCGCGCATGATCTGGAACCAACGCTCTGCGATCGCCCCCAATTCCCCCGCGTGCTCGCGCATCCAGGCGTCGATCTGCGGATCGTGCCTGACCGCACTCGGGAAGCGCAGGAGTTGGCTCATGGCGATCCGATGACCTCGCGGCGACCCGAGCACGACGCGAACGTTACTTGCGGCGCGCCGCTGCATCGCCCTCCGCGAATCGCTTGAACGCCTCCATGTGTCGGCGATGCGCCTCCTTGATTCGGTGGCGCGCGAAAAGTCCAAGCGCACGTTGGAGCAGACCCTTGAAGTCGAAGATCTCCATCGAAACCAGTCGCGTCCGTCGTGCCGAGACAGGTTCCAGTCGGTCCGTAATCGAGACCCAGACATCGGGCGCGTCCAGCTCCAGGTGAAGTACGCGCGGGAGGTCTTTGGCGACGACGGTCGCAACGAACTCCCTGCCGTGCTCCTTCTGAACCATCCGGTACTTCGAGCCGACCGCTCCGAGTTCTCCGGCGATCGGCGCGACCACCTCGAGATCCTCCATCCACCTGGAGTTGTTCGCGGGGTCGGCGAGCAGTGCCGCGGCTCTTTCCTGCGAGGTACCAATTTCAATGTCAATGATGCTCGTCATGGGCGGTGATCCTCAGTGGGTCCGATGGATCCACCGCGCACATCTCAAGTCTCGCGCCAACCACCCTGTACGCCTGACGGCCGCAGATCAGCTGCGAAAACGCGTTCGAGCCCGACCGGCGGCCGGTCACCGCACCCGCGACTTCGGCAGCAGCCTCCGCCTGTCAGACGCTCACCTCAATCACCAGTCCAGGCTTGACTTCCTGAAGTGCGGCGAGCGTCGCAGAGGCGAGTGGTACAAGGTCTTCGAGTCGGTTGCCGTGAGCCTTCAATACGACAATTCCGAACGGAAGACGTGGTACGTTCTGTTGGTATCGGAGTTTCTTGTCAACCGTGACCATCACGTCGAATCGCCCGGCCGCGGCACGAATGAGTTCACCATTCTTCTTGCCCGCCAAACCTGCTTCCGGGGCGGTCAAGCATTCGTGTGCAGATAGGTACTTCTTGAAATCACGCGGCATGCATTCGTCAAGAAGGACGCGCATTTCGCATTGCCGCTTCGCCCGCAATGACGAGGAATTCCTCCGCCTGTTCACGGGTCACGGTCGGGAACTGTTCCAGGAAGTCGTCGATGCGGTCCCCGGCTTTCAGGTAGTCGATGAGCGTTTGGACGGGCACCCGCGTGCCCGCGAAGACCGGTGTCCCAGACATGATGTCCGGATCAACGCAGATGACTGAATGAGTGGTTGCCATGGTCGAATCTCCGGCGCCATCCTATCGCAGCAAGCAGCATCGACCCAGACTCTTGGTAGCGCGTACGGGTCACCCGGGCAGTGCGCCCGCCGACGCCCTGAGGCGCTCTGCCGATTCGTGAGATGGGTTCAACCTTGCCGCTTCACCATGAAGTCGATCCAGATCGGGGCGAAGGGGGACGTGCAGCCCTTCGAGACGGGATAGTCCCGATAGATTCCCAGCTTCTCGCCGATGGCGATGGCGCGCTTGCGGAGTTTGGGGAAGTGGATGCCGATGGTCGCAAGGGTCGTGTTCATCGTCCACTGCACTTCCGGAGCGGCGCCGGCCATTTCGGACTCGAGGCGATCGAGCAGCGCCGGGACCGCAAGCCCGTCCGGACTCTTCGCGACCCGCTCCGCGGTGAGGTCCCATGCAGCGCGGGCGGCCCAGCGGTCGTCCGCGGTCATCCATTGCTGGCGAAGCGTCTCCTTGTCGGGGTGCTGGCGGACGACGTAGGAGATGAGCCAGTCGGCAACGCGGACATAACTGATGGTCCGCACCATCCGATCCATCTCTTTGGCGGAGAGCTTCTTGGGCTCGATCAGGAGCGTGGCCAGGAACTGGCCGTCGACGTTGCCGTCCTCCCAGAGCGACAGGGCCAGCGCGTGGTTCGTCTTGATCTTCTTCGCCACCCCGCGGATGTCGCCGAGAGCGACGCCGAACTGATTGTCTCCGGCGCCGCCCTTGGCGTTGTACTCCCGCAACTTCGCGTCGCCGAGCGCCTTGAGTTGCTTGAGAGTCTCTTTCAGGGTCATGTCACTTCACCGGCCAGTAGATCCGCGTGCGCCACTTGGCGGGATCGGGCTCGACGCCGGGATCGGTCCAGTAGACCTCCCAGTGGCCACCGGCGGTCTGCAACGACTTCTCCTTGAGCCAGGCCGCGAGCCGCGCCTGCGACTTCGCGACCGAGTCGTATGTCCCGATGTGCCACGTCGTGGCCGTCTTCCCTGCGGGGAGCTCGGTCGCCTTCACGCGCCCCTTGCCATCGACCTTCTTCTTCAGCGGCATGCCGGCCTCGAGGTCGACCTTGTCGGCGTCCATGGTGTGGAAGCGGCAGTAGGGCGGGCCGGCCATCTCGCCGCCCATCTCCGTCATGACCCCGAGGACTTCGGGAATCAACGTCGCGAGCGTCTTTTCCACCGCGTCGGCCGCGCTCGTCACGCGGATCGAGAGCACCGGCTGCGCCGCGATCTCCTCGATCGCGCACTCGTCGGGGTTGGCCGACGGCGACTGCAATCGCTTCGTGGGATCTTTCAGCGCCGCGAGCACTTCGGCGGACGGTGCCACCTGCTCCGGCTTCACGGCGGCGTTGACCTCGATCGACTCGTAGTGGTATTCGAACCGCGTCGGGTCGACGCCCATCTTCATCAACTTCTCGTGCGGGAAGCGGATGCCCGAGACGTCGCGGAAGTCGGAGAAGTAGGTGCGAATCTTGATGCTGCCGCCGGGCAGATCGGGCAGCGAGCTCTCGACCGCGCCGAGGTCGAAGGTCTCCGCGTCGACGAACCAGGTCTCGCTCTCCCCGACCGCGGGCTTCATGACGAGCTTGTAGTGCTTGCGGCCGCCGCGATCGGCGAGCTCCTCGGTGCCGACCGTCTCCGCGCTCGCGTACATCTCCTTCCATCCGGCGCGCCGGCCGAGATCGCAGGAGCGGCGCATCGGGAGCTGCTCGTCGCCCTCCTTGATCACGATCCCCATCGGGTCGTGCGACCAGGAGAAGGCACCGGCGGTGCCCACGACCAGTTTCATGGTGCCCCATTCGACGACGGAGTAAGCGCGATCGGCCGCGAGCCAGATCTCCTCGAAGCGGCCCTTCACGGGCTTGAACACCTCCGAGGTGCAGTCGGGAAACAACACGTTCCCGCGCATGACGAGCGTGCGAATCCCCTTCCTCGCGGCGGGATCGCCGAGGCGGGCGTCGCATTTCGCGAGGATCTCGGGAGCGGGCGGCAGCTCCTCGGCGTGCGCGCGCGCCTGCGCCGCGAGCGCGACGCTGAGGAAGAGGACCGGGAGTGAACGGGTCGTGCTCATGACCAATCTCCTGGAGAGGCGGGGCTAAGCTAGGGCCCCTTACGCAGTCGCCCGTAAATCCAATCGCGCCGTCTCGTCGCCGACGATCTTCCGACGAAAGTACGCCGATGGTCGAGCCCCAGAATGCCGCCTTCTTCCCGACCACCTGCTGGTCGCAGGTGGGCCCCGGCGCGGCGGAGGGCGGTGACGGGATCACGGACCGGGCACTAGAGCGGCTCGCGAGCCGCTACTGGCGGCGGATCCGCGACTGGCTGCGCGCCGAGCTCCGTCTCGATCGCGACGCCGCGGCGGAGCTGACCCAGGACTTCTTCGTGTGGGTGATCGAGAGCGGGTTCCTGAAGAAGGCCGACCCGGAGCGCGGACGGTTTCGCGCCTTCCTCAAGGTGGCGCTGCGGAACTACGCGCGCGACGCGAACCGGCGCGCGACGGCGGCGCGGCGCGGTGGAGGGCGGCAGTTCTTCTCGATCGACGAGCCGATCGAGGGAGCCGGCGAACCGGCGCCATTCGACGCGGCCGACCCGACTGCGCTGCGGCCCGACGAGCTGCTCGACGCGCGCTGGCGCCGCGAGCTGGTCCAGACCGCGCTGCAGGAGCTCGAACAGGAGCTCGCGGCGACCGGCAAGTCCGCGATGTTCGCGACGTTTCGCGACTACTTCCTCGACGCCTCGCCCGACGTCGATTACCGAGCGGTCGCGCAACGTAATGGGATCACGGTGACCGACGTCACCAACTGGCTCTCGCGCACGAAGAAGCGCTTCCGCGAGCACCTCCTCGCGATCGTGACCGACACCGTGCGCGACGCGGCGGCGCTGGAAGAGGAACTGCGCTGGCTGTTCCAGCGGCCCGAAGGCAAGGACAAGAACTCCCCGTGAGCGGCGAAGTGCCCGACTACGCCTTGAAGCGGCTGCTCGCCGATTCGGAGCCGCTGCTCGAGGACCTCGGGCGCGCGCCCGAGCAGGTCGGCAAGTACCGCATCGTGCGCCTCATCGGCCGCGGCGGCATGGGCGTGGTGTACGAGGCCTTCGACGAGGAATTGAAGCGGCCGGTCGCGTTGAAGCTCCTCGAAGGCGCGTCCGCGGCGAACGCCTCGCTGCGCGAGCGGCTGCTGCGCGAGGCGCGCTCGGCCGCGCGCCTCGGCCATCCCAACATCGCCGCCGTCTACGACGCAGGCGAAGGCTGGATCGCCATGCGGCTCGTCGCCGGTCCGGCGCTCCACAACGCGCCGCCCGCCGACGTCGCGACTCGCGTGCGCCGGATCCGGGACGCGGCGCTTGCGGTCCACCACGCGCACGAAGCGGGGATCGTCCACCGCGACCTGAAGCCCCACAACCTCCTGCTCGAAGGCGAGCGGATCTTCGTCACCGATTTCGGCCTCGCGAAGGAGCTCGCGGTCGACTCCTCGCTGTCGCTCTCCGGCCACGTGCTCGGTACGCCGAGCTACATGGCGCCCGAGCAGGCGCAGGGCCGCGTGCATGCCGTCGACGCACGCAGCGACGTCTTCGGGCTCGGCGCGACGCTCTTCCACCTGCTCGCGGGCCGGCCGCCGTTCGTGGAGGAGGACGTCGTTTTGCTCCTGCGCCGGATCGTCGAGGACGAGCCGCCGTCGCTCGTCGCGCTCGCGGCCGACGTCCCGCGCGACCTCGAGACGATCGTCCTCAAGTGCCTCGAGAAGGATCCGGGGCGTCGCTACGCGACGGCGCTCGCGCTGGCCGAAGACCTCGAGCGCTGGCTGCGCGGCGAGCCGGTGCGCGCGCGCCGTCCTTCGCTCGCGTATCGCGCGGGCAAGTTCGCGCGGCGCCATCGGGAGCTGGTCCTCTTGTCGACGGCGAGCGCACTGGCGCTCGCGGTCCTCGGCGCCGCGGCATGGAAGGAGCGGGCCGCGAAGAACGCGTCGACGCGCGCGCTCGATCTCGCCACGTTCGTCCAGCACGTGCTCGACGACGACGATCTCTACTGGCCGGCGGGACAGCTGGAGAATGCGGCGGCGCGCCGCGACGAAGGCATCGCCGCGTGCGAGGCGTTCCTCGCGCGCAACGACGTCGGCCATGCCCATCTGCTGCTCGGGAAGCTGCTGCGCAGGAGCGGCAAGATCGACCGGGCGAAGCGCTCGCTCGATCGCGCGCTCGAGCTCGATCCTGCGCTGGCGGAGGCGAGGCTCGAGCGCGGACTGCTCGTCGGGAAGGGGTTCATGCAGGCGTGCGACCAGCTCGAGCCGCCGACGGCACCGCGGCCGCCCGAGCTCGAAGCCATGAAGGCGGAAGCGCTCGCCGATCTCGAGGCGGCGCTCCGCGACTCGCACCTGCTTTCGACGGTCGGAGCGCGCCTGGCCCGCGTGCAGCGCTTCCTCGTCCAGGGGGACTTCGCGCGGGCGCGACCGGAGCTCGTCGAGCTCGATCGGATCGCGCCGACCAACCGCGACATGATCTTCGCCCGCACCCGGCTCGACCTCGAAGAGGGGGACGCCGCCGCCGCCAGGAAGAGCGCGATGAGCTACGTCGACGTCATGAGCGGACTCGGGCCCGCCTACGTCGCGAAGCCGGCCACGAAACGGATCACGGCCGAATCGCTGCGGATCGACGACGTCGAGGGCGAGCTCGTCGATTTCACGAGGGCGCTGAACGACGATCCGAACAGCGCCCACCTCTGGGCCAATCGGGCGTTCCTGCACGCCCGCCAGGCCGCGCGCCTCTCCGGCGAGGGCAAGCTCGACGACGCGCTCGACGCCTGGGAGGGCGCGATCGCCGACTCGACCACCGCGGTCACGCACGACCCCGAGCTCGCCGGCGTCTGGAACAACCGCGGCGTGAGCCGGATGGAGCGTGCGAAGCTCCTGTTGCAACGCAGCCGCGCCGACGAAGCCGCCGCCGAGCGCCGTGCCGCCGGCTCCGACTTCGACGAGGCGATCCGCCTCGATCCCCGCTCCGCCCTCGTCCGCCTCAATCGCGCGCGCCAGCGCCGCCACGACGCCGAGCTCGCCGTCGAAGCGCAGGCGTGGATGCAGGCCGAGGCCGCGATCCTCACCGCGGGCGAGGACGCCAACGCGGCGCTGCGATCCCGCGCGCCCGATCCGTCCGCCTGGCTCGAGCGCGCCCAGGTCGAGGAGCTCGAGTCCCGCCTCTTCACCGCCCGCGGCGACGCCGCCGCCGCGCGCCGCTCCCGCGACCTCGCGCGCGCCGACTACGACATGGCCGTGGGGCTTTCGTCGGAAGATCGGCGTGCCCTCGCGTTGCGCGGGCTGCACCGCGCGCAGTCGGACGACGCCGCAGGCGCGCGCGGCGACCTCGAGGCGGCGATCGCCGGTCCCCTTGATCGCGACCTCAAGGAGCGCGTCCTCGCGGAGGTCGCTCGGCTTCGTCGCTAGGGTAGACCGCTGACTACTCTGCCGAGTGAAGTGCTCCGAATCCGTCTAACGCCCGCCGTTCACCTGCGACCCAACGCGAAGACATCGTCCGTTCAACGACGATTCTTGTGGTTCACGACTTCTCCATCAACTCGCGCATGCGGCCTGGCTTCTTCAGAGCCTCACCGAGGTTCACGAACACCTCCCACGTTGGTCATCTGACGTCCGCAGTTCATCTGCAAACGCTATTCAGACTTCCCTTCGGCGGATGAAGACGACGCCCGGAGTTTTGGCAGATGCAGCCACGTGTTAGCTGCCCGCTGAAAAAGTCCTGAACTCTCGTCCCCTTCTGCACCGTCTCAGTGCCGCAACGAATTCGAGGGAGGGACGCATGGCGCTGGGTCGACGAGTCGAGCAGCAGCGGCCGCTCTTCGTA